>Ga0189289_10042_pt1 | contig 196068 bp, 183 predicted proteins | sample UW106minimetaG_FD_130313 | JGI IMG/M metagenome (GOLD analysis project Ga0189289, IMG submission 130313) | Marine microbial communities from the Costa Rica Dome - UW106 mini metaG | ecosystem: Environmental > Aquatic > Marine > Oceanic > Photic zone | place: Costa Rica: the Eastern Pacific... | reverse complement strand
GGCCCCAAGTTTTGCTGCGACGTTAAATGTAGACGGTTCTGGGCAACTAACGGGCGCGTCCGGTGTGAATGTCGGCGGCACTTTGTATGACGTGACGTTTGTCGATGGAACGTGCACCGCATTGTTTGACGGCTGTGACGACGTTTCGGATTTTACTTTCACCACGCGAAGCGACGCGCTTGCGGCTTCGCAGGCTTTGTTGGATTTTGTGTTTATTGGCGATTTCGATTCGGTCCCAAATGCAACTTTCGGCGTTGCAGTCCCCCTCGGCGCTGCCTGGACCCCTTATGGTTTTGATTCCAGCATGTTCACTTTCGCCTATGCTATCAATAGTGCCAGCACCGACTCGTTCGGCTCGGGTCAGAATGACGTTGATTTCAACACTGGTTCGAGCGACCAGGACGTTTTCGCGGATTGGACCGTCGCCACCGTCCCCATCCCAGCAGGCGGAATGCTACTGCTGTCGGCCTTGGGCGGCATCGCCGCGCTCCGGCGCCGCTTGAAATCCACCGTGTAGCTTTATGCCCTGACGACCACCCCGGAATCATGCGTTCCAGCGTGTGAGATACTGTTCAAGGGGTGTCGGTTGGTTCCGGCGCCCCTTCTGCTCATAAAGCCGAACGGCGGTCTCATACATCTTACAGAGTGTTTTTGAGGCCGCGCGAACACGTCCTTCAAAGAAGTGATACCCCAGAAAGTCAAAGCCCTTTGTGATGCGCCCGATAAAAGACTTGTCCGGGCGCATCGCAACCCGCCCTAGGCGGACACAACTTCCGCCCTAGGCCAGTCGGCTGATGACACAGGTTACCTCGGGCTTTTTGCCAATCTCTGACATGCAAGTCTGCCGGACAGTGCGACGCACGGCTTCGTCCAGCTTGTCGTCATCTGTGATCACCTTTGCCGTCGAACGGGCGACCAGCTGATCCACGTCCGCTTCGATCAACTCAGCCAGAGACGCGTTTGAGCTGCCCGTTTCCGGCAGGCCCTTGAGCTCTGCCCAGGGCTCACCCAGCAACTCGTCGTCCTCATCGAGGATCAGCGTCACGAGGACATGCCCGTTCAGCGCCATGCGGATCCTGTCGCGGACAACGCCATCAAGCGCCCCGATCTTGGCGGTGCCATCAAGATAGATGCGGCCCGTCTCGACATATTCGGCAACGGCCGGCGCAGCCCCCGTAAGATCCAGCATGGTGCCATTGGTGGCAATGGCTGAGGCCCGGCCCGTGGCCTGCGCCAGCTTGGCATGCTTGCGCAGCATCCGGTGCTCGCCATGCATTGGGATCACCATGCGCGGGTTGGTCACCCGGTGCATTTCCTCAAGGTCCGGGCCGTTGGCATGGCCTGATACGTGGTAATCCCCGGTGCTGTCATCGATCACCTCGATGTCTTTCTCAGAGAACGCATTCACGATGCGCAAGACGTCACGCTCGTTGCCGGGGATCGTCTTGGAGGAGAAAAGGAACGTGTCACCTGCCTTCATCTCCAAGCCTAGAAACTTGCCCCGGGCCAATTGTGCGGTTGCCGCACGCCGTTCGCCCTGGCTGCCGGTTGCCAGCAACATCAGGTTTTCCCTTGGGATCGCCGCGGCATCTTCGGGCCCGACCGTGGTGGGGAAATCCGTCAGGACGCCGGTTTCGACCGCCACACTCACCATCCGCCGCATGGCCCGGCCCAGCAGGCAGACAGAGCGGCCGGCAGCATCAGCGGCCTGCGCCAACGTTTTGAGGCGCGCCACGTTGCTGGCAAAGGTGGTGGCCACAACCATTCCGGGCTGCTCTGCAATCAGCTTGGTGATCGCAGCGCTGATCTCGGATTCAGAGCGTCCGGGATGGGGCACTGCCACATTGGTACTGTCGCAGACCAGCGCATGAATGCCCGGCTTTGCCACCTCGGCCCACAGGGCGGGATCCCAGGGCTCTCCAACGATGGGCTGAGGATCCAGCTTGAAGTCGCCCGTGTGCACTACACGGCCCGCAGGCGTATCGAGGATGACAGCAGAGCTTTCCGGGATCGAATGAGAAATCGGCACAAAGGAGATGCCGAACGGCCCCACCTGTTCGCTATGGGGAAACGGCTCCAGCACTTCGACGGCATCCGGGTCACCGCCCTGGTCATCGAGCTTGCGGGCGGCGAGCGCCCCAGTGAATTTCCGCGTATAGACCGGCACGCGCAGCTTGGACCAGAAATGCCCCAGCGCGCCAATATGATCCTCATGGCCATGCGTGATGATCACCGCCTCGAGGCGATCGGCACGTTCGATCAGCCAGCTGAGATCGGGAAAGATCAAGTCGACCCCCGGTGAGCCATCCATATCCCCGAAGGTCACACCGAGATCAACGAGGATCAGACGCTCCTTACCCGGTGCGCCCCATCCGTATACATAGGCGTTCATTCCAACCTCTCCCGCGCCACCGAGGGGGAGGTAAATCAACCGCTCTGCACTGCTCATGTACGCGGTCCTTCCTGGCTTGTTGTTGTCAGGCTCCGTGAGCCACGTTGTGCCGGTAGATCACGGTCAGGCCGTGCATCGTCAGGTCATCTTCAAGGTGGTCAAATAACACATCACCCTGCGAGAACAATGGGGCCAAGCCACCTGTGCCCACAACACGCATGCTGCGCCCGTATTCGCCCTTGATACGGTCACAAATGCCACGCACGAGGCCGATATATCCCCAGAACACACCTGATTGCATGCATGCCACCGTATTGGTGCCAATGATGGCCTGGGGCTTTGTAACATCCACATGGGGCAGCGCAGCGGCGGCTTGGTGCAAAGCCTCAAGGCTGAGGTTCACGCCCGGCGCAATCACCCCACCCACATAGGCACCGTCCTCGGCCACCACATCGAAGGTTGTGGCGGTTCCGAAGTCCACCACGATCAGGTCACCGCCATGGCGATCGAAGGCACCGGCGGAGTTCACCAACCGGTCCGGGCCGATCTGGGTGCCCTCATCGACCCGCGGAGCATGGGGCAACAGGCATTCAGGTTTGCCCACCACAAGGGGCCGCGTATTGAAGTATCGGTCGGTCAGAACGCGCAGGTTGAACACCACACGGGGCACCGTGGACGAGATAATCACATCCGAAATGGTCACCTCCAGCTGGTGGTGGGCCAGCAAGGACGAAAACCAGACGTAATACTGATCCGCTGTCCTTTGATGTTCAGTGGACGTCCGGAAGGTGACGAGGAACGTCTCGCCATCCCAGATCGAAAACACGGTGTTGGTGTTGCCGCAATCGATGCACAAAAGCATGGTGCGTCTCCCCAGTCGTCAGTCAGAAAAAGATATCCGCCGCCGCCACATGGCGGTTTCCGCGCGGCGTGGCAAGCACAAGGGCGCCATCCGGTGCCAGATCCTCAAACACGCCGGTGACCTCATCCCCGGGCATCCGGGCTGTGATTGTCTCGCCCAGCTTGGCGGCCCGGGCCAACCAGGCGGTTCGGATCGGGGCAAAGCCCAGCCTGTCGTGCTGCGCCATATGCGCGGCAAAGGCCGGGGCCAGATGATCAAGGAACGCTTGCGGAGAAACTGCTGTATCGGTGAGCTCTGACAGGGCTGCAGGCGGCACCGCCCCTGTCTCCAGCGTGCCCGCATCCGGCGCGGTGGCAAGGTTCACGCCGATGCCAATGGCGAGGCCACAGATGCCATGCCTGTCCGTCAGCGTTTCCAGAAGAATGCCGGCCATTTTGCCGCCCTGCTGCAAAACGTCATTGGGCCATTTGAGCGCGAAGGCGTCGGGCCGCCCGGTGACTGCAACGCACGCATCATGCAGGGCCAGGGCGGCGACGAAAGAGCGTTGCGCGGCATGGGTTGGCGCCACCTGCCCCGGCAGCACCAAAGTGGCCGCGAAGTTCCCCACCGGGTTCATCCAGGCCCGGCCACGCCGCCCTTTGGCAGCTGTCTGTTCCAAAGCCAGCAACCAAGTGGGCCCGGACATCTCTGCGATGCGCCGGGCTGCTTCCAGATTGGTACTGTCGAGGGTCTGAAACACCCGCCTGTCAACGCCCTCTGGCCACGGGGCAGCTTGGGAGGCGGGTGTATGTGGTGTCATGTCAGTTCACGAGAGACGCGGCCGCGGCCTCTGCCAGGCCTTCAATCCCGAACATGTTGACAATGCCCAGCAACATGATGGCCGCGCTGGCCAACAAAAGCCCTGCGTTCAGCGGTGCGATCGTGCCATCGATGCGGCGCGCATCCGGATCCCCGAAATACATGAAGTAAACGATGCGCAGGTAGTAATAGGCCCCGATGACCGACGCCACCACCCCGGCCACAGCCAGCCATGTCAGTCCGGCATCTACCGCGGCCAGCAGCACGCCGTACTTGGCGAAGAAACCCAGCATTGGCGGCACGCCTGCAAGGCTAAAGAACAGCACCAGTAGCGCGCAGGCAGCGCCCGGCGAACGCTCAGCCAGCATGTTGAGCCCGGCAATATCCGTGACGTGTCGGCCATCGCGCTCCATCGAGAGGATGAAGGCAAAGGTGCCGATATTCATCACAACGTAGATCGTCATGTAGATCAGCATGGCTTCCACGCCCACAGCCGTACCAGCCGCGAGGCCGACCAGCGCGTAACCCATATGGGCAATGGATGAATACGCCATCAGACGCTTGATATCGGTCTGGCCAATTGCGGCAACCGCGCCAAGGAACATTGACGCCAGGGCGAGGAAGGCAAGGATCTGCTGCCAATCCCCGACAACCGTGCCAAAGGCGTCATGCACAACCCGCGCAAAGAGCGCCATGGCAGCCATCTTTGGCGCCGTGGCAAAAAAGGCGGTAACGGCTGTGGGGGAGCCTTCATAGACATCCGGTGTCCACATATGGAACGGCGCGGCAGAAACCTTGAACGCCAAGCCCGCAGCCATGAACACAAGCCCGAACAGCAGCCCCAGCGAAATCCCACCCTCCGAGGCCTGAACAATGCCCTCAAATCTGGTGGTGCCCGCAAAGCCGTAGGTCAGCGAGGCCCCGTAAAGCAACATGCCCGAGGACAGCGCGCCCAGCACAAAATACTTCAGGCCCGCCTCGGTGGATTTCACATTGTCACGGCGCAGAGCAGCCACGACGTAGAGGCTCAGCGATTGCAGTTCGAGCCCCATATACAAGGCGATCAGATCACCGGCAGACACCATCACCATCATGCCCACAACGGCGAGCGTGATCAGGATCGGGTATTCAAAGCGCAACAGGCCGCGCTGCTTCATGTAGCCCTGAGACAGCAGCAGCACGACGGCTGCCGACACCAGGATCACAACCTTGGCAAACCGTGCAAAGCCGTCATTTTGCAACATGCCGTTGAAGGCGCTGCCCGTGGCGCTGCCGCCGGTGCCAATCCACAAGGCCATCACCAAAAACAGCGCCGAGGTTGCCAGCACCAGTGTTGGGGCCATGGCGTCTTTCTTGGTGTAGACCGCGAAGATCAGCGCGGCCATGGCGTAGACCGAAAGGATGATTTCGGGAAGAACGATAGCGAGGTCAGCGGACATCTCAGTAGCCTCCAGCGGCAACTTGGGTGGACATCTCGAACGCAGAAAGCGCGGCGGTCCGGGTGTCGATCAACGCGCCCACAGAGGGCCCGATGACATCTGTCACGAGCGAGGGGTAAACGCCCAATCCGATCGTCATGATGATCAGCGGCGCAAAAATCCATTTCTCGCGCGGGGTCATATCAGTGATCCCCTTGAGGCTTTCCTTGATCAGGTCCCCCATCACAACCCGGCGGTACAGCCAAAGGGCATAGGCGGCTGACAGGATAACGCCCGTAGTAGCGATCACGGCCACCCAGGTGTTAACCTGGAAAACGCCCATCAAGGTAAGGAATTCCCCGACAAAGCCCGAGGTGCCCGGCAGGCCGACATTGGCCATGGTGAAGAGCATGAAGATCGCCGCATAGGCCGGCATTTTGTTCACCAGCCCGCCATAGGCGTCAATCTCGCGGGTGTGCATCCGATCATAGATGACGCCTACGCACAGGAACAACGCGCCCGAGATAAAGCCGTGGCTCAACATCTGGAAAATCGCGCCGTCGATGCCCTGTTGGTTGGCGGCGAAAATGCCCATGGTGACGTAGCCCATATGGGCGACCGACGAATAGGCGATCAGCTTTTTCATGTCTTGCTGGGCCAAAGCCACAAGCGAGGTATAGACAATGGCAATGGCCGACAACCACAGCACCAGCGGCGCCATGATCTCGGAGGCCACAGGGAACATGGGCAGGCTGAACCGCAGGAACCCGTAGCCGCCCATTTTCAGAAGGATCGCCGCCAGCACCACCGAGCCCGCCGTGGGCGCCTGAACATGCGCGTCGGGCAGCCAAGTATGGACAGGCCACATCGGCATCTTGACGGCGAAGCTGGCAAAGAACGCAAGCCAAAGCATCGTCTGCAGGCCACCAACCACCTGAACGCCCAGCAGGCTGAACTGCTCCGTGCCAAAGCTGTGTGCCAGCAATTGTTCAATATCGGTGGTACCCGCGTCGACATACATCGCGATCATTGCCACCAGCATCAGCACCGAGCCGAGGAAAGTGTAGAGGAAGAACTTGAAGCTGGCATACACCCGGTTCGCGCCACCCCAGATCCCGATAATCAGGAACATCGGGATCAGTCCGGCCTCAAAGAACAGGTAGAACAGCACCAGATCCAGCGCCATGAATACGCCCAGCATCAGCGTTTCCAGCAGCAGGAATGCAATCATGTATTCCTTGACGCGGCGCTTCACATCCCAGGAAGCCGCAATCACCAGCGGCATCGTAAAGGTGGTGAGCATGACAAACAGCACGCTGATGCCATCAACGCCCATCTTGTAGGTCAGGCCGAACACCCAATCGCGCTGCTCCACGAACTGAAAGCCCGTGTCCTGCGGATCGAACTGGGTGATAATAAAGAGTGACACGAAGAACGTGAATCCGGTGGCGATCAGCGACAGCCACTTGGCATTCTTCTGCGCCGCTTCGTCATCGCCGCGCAAAAACAGCGCCATGATCAGCGCGCCGACAGCCGGCGTGAAGGTGACAATGGAAAGGAGATTGTCCATATCAGTTGATCCCCGTCATCGACATCCAGAAGACCAGGGCAACAATCCCCAGCACCATCGCGGCCGCATAGTGGAACAGGTAGCCGGACTGCGCGCGCCCAGCCAAGCGGGTGAAGAAGGGGATAACGCCCATGGCAAGGCCATTGATGCCACCATCGATCACATCCCCATCGCCACGCCTCCACAGGAAGCTGCCCAGGAACCGTGCGGGACGCACGAAGATCACTTCGTAGAGCTCATCAAAGTACCATTTGTTGAGCAGGAACAGATAGAGCGGGCGCTGGTTTTCGGCCAAACGTGCAGGCCAGTCAGGACGCCGGATATACATCTGATAGGCCGTCAGGAAGCCGAGGAGCATGGCCACAAACGGGGATACTTTCACCCAGTTGGGCACGTAGTGGGCATCGTCAAGAACGGTGTTGCCCTCGCCGATGTAAATCGCCCCATCCCCCGGCGCGCCGCCAAATTCCGCATGATGGCCGTCATCATAGCCTTTGCCATCGCCGGTTTTCTCACCGTCATAGGCTTCACTGTGATCGTCCTTTGCGCTGTGGCTATCGTCGGCTTTGCCGTCCTCTGCATAGCCATCGGCCACGGCATGCACCTCCGTTTGCAGAGGCACGGCAAAGAACTTGGCCACCGCTTCGGTCGAGCCGAAGAAAGACTTATACCAGACCATGCCAGCAAACACCGAACCGATCGCCAGCACGCCGAGCGGGATCAACATCACGGCAGGGCTTTCATGGGCATGTTCATGTGTGTGCTTGTCGCCCCGCGGTGCGCCGTAGAAGGTCAGGAACATCAGGCGCCAGCTATAAAAGCTGGTGAACAGCGCCCCGATCAACAGCGCCCAGAAGGCAAAGCCACCGGCCTGCGTGCCCGCGGCATAGGCGCTTTCAATCACCGCATCCTTTGAGACGAAGCCCGCAAAACCGATCGGGAACCCAACATACAATAGCGGAATACCAACGCCAGTAATGGCCAGCGTGCCAATCATCATGGCCCAGAACGTGTAGGGCATCTTGCGGCGCAGCCCGCCATAATTCCGCATGTCTTGCTCATGGTGCATGCCGTGGATCACCGAGCCCGCGCCCAGGAACAGCATCGCCTTGAAAAACGCGTGCGTGAGCAGGTGGAACATGGCCACCGAATACACGCCGACGCCCGCGGCCACGAACATGTAGCCAAGCTGAGAGCAGGTCGAATAGGCGATCACGCGCTTGATGTCGTTTTGCACAAGGCCGACTGTGGCCGCAAAGAAGGCTGTCGCCGCACCGAGATAAACGACGAACGTCATCGCCGTATCGGCAAACTCCATGATCGGCGACATGCGGCACACGAGGAAAACACCGGCGGTGACCATGGTTGCCGCGTGGATCAGGGCCGACACCGGCGTGGGGCCCTCCATCGCGTCGGGCAGCCATGTGTGCAGGATCAACTGGGCCGATTTACCCATCGCGCCAATAAACAGAAGGAAGGCGATCAACTCAGCCGCATTCCAGGTGGTCCACAGGAATTCCAGCTCGGTTTCCGCAATCTCGGGCGCCGCAGCAAACACATCGGAAAAGTTGATCGAGTCCACGAGGAAGAAGATCGCGAAGATGCCAAGCGCAAACCCGAAATCGCCCACACGGTTGACCACGAAGGCCTTGATGGCCGCGGCACCGGCCGATGGCTTGCGGATGTAGAAACCGATCAGCAGGTAAGAGGCCACGCCCACACCTTCCCAGCCAAAGAACAGCTGGACGAGGTTGTCCGCTGTCACCAGCATCAACATCGCGAAGGTGAAGAACGACAGATACGCAAAGAAGCGCGAGCGGTACGTCTCCCCTTCGCGGAAATGTTCGTCATGGGCCATGTAGCCGAAGGAATAGAGATGCACGAGCGCCGAGACGGTCGTGATGACGACCAGCATGATGGCCGTCAGCCGGTCCAGGCGGATCGACCAATCCGTCGCGAGGCTGCCACTTTCGATCCAGCGTGCGATCTGGATCTGCTCGGTGACGCCATCGAATGTGAGAAAGACAACCCAGCTCAACAAGCAGGACAGGAAGAGAAAGCCGGTCGCGATGATCTGGCCGGCCCGCTCGCCTATGATGCGATAGCCAAAGCCGCAGATTAGGCTGCCAAGCAGCGGGGCAAAAAGCAGGATCGTTTCCATCGGCCTCAGCCCTTCATATTATTGACGTCTTCCACCGCGATCGTGCCACGATTGCGGAAGAAGCAGACAAGGATCGCGAGGCCGATCGCGGCCTCTGCGGCTGCCACCGTCAGTACGAACAACGTGAAGACCTGGCCCACCAGATCATCGAGATGCGTCGAGAAGGCGACGAGGTTTATGTTCACGGCCAGAAGCATCAGTTCGATCGACATCAGGATGACGATGACGTTCTTCCGGTTCAGGAAAATCCCGAAAATTCCGATCACGAACAACGCCGCCGCGACCGTCAGGTAGTGTTCCAACCCGATCATTGCCTACTGTCCTTCCACCGGTGCCGCCAAGGGCGCACCCACTTCATTCAAACCGCCCAACGCCGTAACGGCATGGCTTGCGCCTGCAGGGCCTGTGCAGATGTCCTTGGGGGAGATGCTTGCGTCACAATTCATGCCTTAGAGCCCCTGCCCCGGCTTGACGTCTTTCAATTCCATCGCCTTGGCCGGATCGCGATACATCTGCGCCAACACGTTCTGGCGCTTCACATCGGTGCGGTGGCGCAAGGTCAACACGATCGCCCCCACCATTGCCACCAGCAGGATCAGGCCCGCCAGTTGGAACAGCAGGAAATACTGGTCATAGAGCAGCATCCCGAGGGCTTTGGTGTTGTGCATGTCGCCCGGCGTAGGGGCTGCGCGCAGGGCTTGCGCGTCCTCGGCATAGCCCCAGGTACCCAAAGCCAAGCCCAATTGCATCAGCAGGACAAGCCCGATCAGGCCCGCAATCGGCACATAGCGCGACATCTCTGCCTTGAGTTCGGCGAAATCAACATCGAGCATCATCACCACAAACAGGAACAGCACCGCAACCGCGCCCACGTAGACAATGATCAACAGCATCGCCACGAACTCTGCCCCCATCAGCACGAACATCCCCGCGCTGCTGAGGAAACACAGGATCAGCCAGAGCACAGAATGCACCGGGTTGCGCGCTGTCACGACCAGCAGCCCCGAGGCCACAACCGTCAGGGCAAACATGTAGAAGGTAATGGTGAAGGCCGTCATTCCGGCGCCCCTTTCCTCTTGTCGATCTCGATCTTGGCCAATTCCATGGCCTTGCTCACGGCGCCCGGCCCGGCAAAGGCGGCGACCTGAACGATGGTTTCGGCGACTTCCTGCGGGCTTGCCCCTGCCTCGAGGGCATGGCGCACGGTCAGGCGCAGCGGATCTTCCGTCTGTGCGCCATAGATCGTCAGCGCAGCCAGGGTGATCAGCAACCGCGACTTGGCATCGAGCCCCTCGGGGCTGACACCCTTGCCCATATACGCCTCCATCAGGGGGGCAGGCATGGTGGGCATCCAATCCGCCATGGACGGCATCGGCGCCAGCTTGGACGGGTCCAACTGCATCGCCTTTGCCATCTGCTGGCCCTGTTCCATCATGGCCGCGAACATTTTGGTAAAATCGTCACTCATGCGCGGCCTTCCCCGTCAAACAGCGCCATGGCCGCGCCCCAAGCGGTGGCATAGGCCAGAGCACCGCCGAACGCACGGGCAGCAGCACGGGCCCCAATAAGGGTGCTGCACCGCGAAAACAGAGCCGGCAAGGCAGGAGGGACAATCAGGGTGTTCATCGGTAGGGCGCGTCGATTTCCAGGTTGCGGGCGATCTGAGCTTCCCACCGCTCGCCATTGGCCAGCAGCTTGTCCTTGTCGTAGAACAGCTCTTCGCGGGTCTCGGTCGAGAACTCGAAATTCGGGCCTTCCACAATTGCATCCACTGGGCAGGCTTCCTGACAGAAGCCGCAATAGATGCATTTGGTCATGTCGATATCGTAACGGGTGGTGCGCCGCGAGCCATCATCGCGGGGCTCAGCGTCGATGGTGATGGCCTGCGCCGGGCACACCGCTTCGCACAGTTTGCACGCGATGCACCGCTCTTCCCCGTTGGGATAACGCCGCAGGGCATGTTCGCCCCGAAAGCGCGGGCTGATCGGGCCCTTCTCATGAGGGTAGTTCAGCGTGGCCTTGGGCGCGAAGAAATACTTCAGGCCCAGCTTGAAGCCTTTGAAGAAGTCCACCAGCAAGAAGTATTTGCCTGCCCGGTTCCAGTCGATTGCCGTCATAACGTGGCCCTTTGCGCTACAGCTTGCCTTTGAGATCGAATTTGCCGCCCAAAAGCTTGGCATCGATCGGGGTGGTCTGTTTCGGAAGTTCCAGCCCGGTACCGCGCATGGCGCAGCGCAGGGCGTGAAGCACGCCTTGGTAGTCATCTACGGACAGCAGCCCCGGCGCGGTGCGGCCATCATCAAACATCTTCAGCCATTGTGTGACCAGCGGCGCCGCCGCATCGATGGCCCCAGCATCCATATCGGGCAGGCCATCCCACCGGGCCTGTGCGCCCGGCCAATACTCTGCCAGAGCGGCCCCGGATATCTCCGGCGTCAGATCGGCCAACTTCTGCCCAGCCGCCTTCATGCGCGACACCAGAACCTGCCGCACTGCGGTGGCCTCTTCATAGGCATCCTGCGCCGTCAATTGATCGACCCAGGCCGCGATGCTTTCCTGCGCCGACATCTCAGCCCCCCACCGCATAGCGCGCCCAGAAGCCGCCGAGGATTTCGAACTTTGCCAGGAAGGCGATCAGCACAACCCAAGCCAGCGACATGGGCAGGAACACTTTCCAGCCGAGGCGCATCAACTGGTCATAGCGGTAGCGCGGCACAATCGCCTTCACCATCGCAAACAGAAAGAAGAAGAACGCCATCTTCGCCACCATCCATAACGCACCGTCAGGCACGCCCGGGATCGGGGACAGCCAACCGCCGAAAAACAGCAGCGAGGTCAAGGCGCACATCAGGAAGATGGCGATGTACTCGCCGGCCATGAACAGCAGGAAGGGCGTCGAGGAGTATTCCACCTGGTAGCCCGCCACCAACTCAGACTCGGCCTCGGGCAGGTCAAAGGGCGGACGGTTGGTTTCCGCCAAGCACGAGATGAAGAACAGCGCCACCATCGGCAGATGTGGCAGCCAATACCACCCCAACAGGCCGTAACGCGTGTCTTGCGCACTCACGATTGCGCCGAAATTCATCGATCCGGTGGAAATGATCACGCCAATGATGATCAGGCCGATCGACACCTCATAGGAGATCATCTGCGCCGCTGACCGCAAGGAGCCGAGGAACGGGTATTTCGAGTTCGACGCCCATCCGCCCATGATCACGCCATATACTTCCAGCGAGCCGATTGCGAACACGTAGAGGATCGCCACGTTGATATCGGCCAGAACCCAGCTGTCGTTGAAGGGGATCACCGCCCAGGCAATCATGGCCAGCACAAAGCTGGTCATCGGGGCCAGGAAAAACACCGGTTTATCGGCGCCCGCTGGCACGACGACTTCCTTGACCACATATTTCAGGGCATCGGCCACGGTCTGCAGCAGGCCAAACGCCCCCACCACATTCGGGCCCCGCCGCATCTGCACCGCGGCCCAGATCTTCCGGTCGCCATAGACGAGGAACAGCAGCGAGACCATGACGAACCCGAGCACCAGAAGGCATTGCAAGGCAACGAGCACCAGGATGCCGAGGGATGTCTCAAAAAAGGGCATATGACCTCCTCAAACCGTTGGAATGCCGCGCTCAGCGCAGCTTTCCACCAGAACTTCCGCGTCGATCCGCGTGACCCCTGGCGGGAACGCGGCAGATACCGTGTAGACGCCCTGGGCCGTCCACTGCCCATCGTTTTCATCGATCCCGGTGCGGACATGGCGGGCAAAGCCAAAGCCGCGGATCAAGGCATAGCGTGCCGCCGCACAGCGAGCGTATTCATCAACTGCCTGCGGACCGGTGGCGCCCCGCAGCCGGGCCTGGATCGCCACTAGGTCATCTTCGAGAAGAGTCGTGTCGACCCCCTCATAGGTGATGTTCGGCGCCGATTTCGGCGGTGCGTCCGATGGGACGCATCCGGTCAGTGCCGCGCAAAGAGCCATGCCTGCCATCCTGCGCCCCGTCACTCTGCAGCGATCGGCTGATTGGCGCGATCGGCCGCGTTGCGGGACAGTTCGGCCATCAATTGGCTGGCCCGGGCGATCGGGTTCGACAGATAGAAATCCGTCGCTCCCGCGGCAAAGGCCGATGCCGCCATCTCAGCTTCTGGCAATGGCTCTCCGGCATTTTCGGGAACCATATCGATTTGAGACAAGACCGGCGCCGCCTTCACAAGCGCCTGGCGCAGTTGGGGCAGCGTGTCCCAGGGCTGGCGCGCATCCAGTTCTGCACTCAGGGCGCGCAGGATGGCCCAGTTTTCCTTGGCCTCACCGGGGGGGAAGCCTGCGCGGAAGGCAAGCTGCGGGCGGCCTTCCATGTTCACAAACAGGCCCGCTTCCTCGGTGTAGGCGGCCGCAGGCAGGATCACATCTGCCCGATGGGCGCCGCGGTCACCGTGGCTGCCTTGGTAGATTACGAACGCGCCCTCGGCGATTTCCAACTCATCTGCCCCGAGGTTGAAGACAACGTCTGCCCCTTCAAGCGCAGCATCCATCCCACCGTCTGTGGTGGCATCCACATCCATCGCCCCGACACGGCCCGCTGCCGTTTGCAGGATCAACAGGCCGGAGGACGTGCTGTCCGCCAGGCGCTGACACGCGGCCAGAACCGCAGCGCCATCGGGCCGGCAGAGCGCCGCCTGCCCGACAATGATGATCGAGTTGCGCTCAGCGACCGCGCTGTGATCCTGCTGCAAAATCGCATCGAGATCGGCAGGGCCTTCTCCGATTTGGTCATAGGGGAACGTCAGATCGATCGGTGCGCCCAGCACCCCGACACGCGCGCCGGAAATCCAGGCCTTGCGAATGCGGGCGCCCAGAACAGGTGCCTCAACCCGGGGATCGGCACCGATCAACATGATCGCCTGCGCCGTATCGACATCTTCAATCCGAGCGGTGCCCACATAGGCGGCTCGGTTGCCTGCAGGCAATGCCGCCCCATCGACACGGCACTCGACCGATCCGCCCTGTCCCTCAACGAGTTCTTTGAGTGCAAAAGCAGCCTCTGTGGGTGCCAGATCGCCCACAAGGCCAGCGACCTTTTGCGCCCCTTTGATCGCCTTTGACGCAGCTGCCAACGCCTCGGGCCAACTGGCCGGGCGCAGCTTGCCATCAACGCGCACATAGGGCTTATCCAGACGCTGCCGGCGCAGACCGTCCCACACAAATCGTGTCTTGTCGGAAATCCATTCCTCATTCACGCCATCATGGTTGCGCGGCAGAATGCGCATGACTTCGCGGCCCTTTGTATCCACGCGAATGGCAGAGCCCATGGCATCCATCACATCGACGCTTTCCGTCTTGGTCAGCTCCCAAGGGCGCGCCGTGAACGCATAGGGCTTGGACACCAACGCCCCGACCGGGCAAAGATCAATGATGTTGCCCTGCAGGTTCGATTTCAGGGTTTCACCGAGATAGGAGGTGATTTCAGCATCTTCGCCGCGCCCGGTCTGGCCCATCTGGGTGATCCCGGCAACCTCGGTGGTAAAGCGCACGCAGCGGGTGCAGGAAATACAGCGCGTCATATGGGTCTCGACCAAGGGCCCAAGATCCAGATCCTCGGTTGCGCGCTTGGCTTCCCGGTAGCGGGAGAAATCAACACCATAGGCCATGGCCTGATCCTGAAGATCGCATTCCCCGCCCTGATCGCAGATCGGGCAATCCAGCGGGTGGTTGATCAGCAGGAATTCCATCACGCCTTCGCGCGCCTTCTTCACCATCGGCGAGTTTGTCTTCACGACAGGCGGTGCGCCATCGGGACCGGGCCGCAAATCCTTGACTTGCATCGCACAGGAGGCAGCAGGCTTTGGTGGCCCCCCGACAACCTCGACGAGGCACATCCGGCAGTTGCCCGCGATGGAAAGCCGCTCATGGTAGCAAAACCGGGGCACCTCGATGCCAACCTGTTCACAGGCCTGCAAAAGGGTCAGGGCTGGATCGACTTCGATCTCCTGATCGTCGATGACGATCTTCCGTGTCTCGCTCATGGTCAGGGCCTCTGCTGGAAACGGCTGCAAGAGGCCATGCAAACCACAGCCCCCGCATAGCGCTTGGGTTAAGTTATCCAAACGCCCGGTGCAACGGGTTCCACCAGCAGTTTGCGGTTAAGATGCTGAATTTATTGAGGTGCGGATCATCTCTGCGTCACTGCGCCGCGCCTTGGATTGGCAAAATTGGAACGCAGCGAAAGGATCAGTCTCTCAGCAGCCGTCCAGTTTGTGATCCGGCCGAAATTTCAGCCCGTCCAACACGGCAATATGCTTCGGATGCATCGCCCGTGGCGCCCTTTTGCGCCAGATAGGCCCGGGCCTTGTCTTCCAGCAGGGATTTCTCTGCTTTGTCGTCGACATAGGCCTCGATCTGGGCGTCCGTGTAGCCTGCCTTGCGCGCAGTTGTCCTTAGCGAATTCAAGAACAACAGCCCCCGTACAGAGCGGGCATCCAGCGCAGCGCATTTCTCAGAGATTTCGAGCGCCAAGCCAACAGCGATCAGGCCATCGACAATGACGGGGTTTTCCGAAAGCGGGGGAAGCGCGCGGGCGGGGGCCGCAATCAGCAGGCTGCCGCACAGGGCAAGAGGGATTGTTTTGCTTATCATGCCCGAAAGATCGACCGCGCTGCGGTGATATTCAATAGCAGGCACGGAAAAGTGCAGTCACGAGATCAATGCGTTGGGCAGGCCGCCACCGGGCGCAGCCCGATTGGCTTCAACCAAATGGACGCCTTTATTCGGCGGCCATGGGCGTTGCCTTGCGCTTGTGACGAATCCGATCTTCGATCTCGTCCCGGAAGTTCCGGATCAAACCTTGGATCGGCCAAGCAGCCGCATCGCCCAAGGCGCAGATCGTGTGGCCTTCTACCTGCTTTGTGACATCCAGCAGCATGTCGATCTCTTCGACCCCGGCTTCGCCAGTCACCAGACGCTCCATCACGCGCATCATCCAGCCGGTGCCTTCGCGACAGGGCGTACACTGGCCACAGCTTTCATGCTTGTAAAATTTGGACAGGCGCCAGATCGCTTTGATGATGTCGGTTTGCTTATCCATCACGATCACGGCTGCAGTGCCGAGGCCCGAACCAAGCTCGCCGCGCAGATAATCGAAATCCATGATCGCATCGCGCATGTTTTCGCCGCGCACACATGGCACGGAGGACCCGCCCGGGATCACAGCCTTGAGATTGTCCCAACCGCCGCGGATGCCGCCGCAGTGCTTCTCGATCAATTCCTCGAAACTGATCGACATCTCTTCTTCGACGACGCAGGGCGCATTCACATGGCCCGAGATGGCAAACAGCTTGGTGCCCGCATTGTTGGGCCGACCAAAGCCAGCAAACCATTCACCGCCCCGGCGCAGAATGGTGGGCACCACCGCGATGGATTCCACGTTGTTCACCGTTGTGGGGCAGCCATAAAGCCCCGCCCCTGCCGGGAATGGCGGCTTCATGCGGGGCATGCCCTTCTTGCCTTCGAGGCTTTCGATCAGGGCTGTTTCCTCACCGCAGATATAGGCGCCGGCGCCGTGGTGCAGGTACAGGTCAAAATCCCAGCCGGAGCCGGCCGCGTTTTTGCCCAACAGGCCCGCGTCATAGGCTTCGTCGACAGCGGCCTGCAAAGCCTCGCGTTCGCGGATATATTCGCCCCGCAGATAGATGTAGCAGGCATGTGCGCCCATCGCGTAGGACGCAATCAGGCACCCCTCGATCAACGTATGGGGATCATGGCGCATGATCTCCCGGTCCTTGCAGGTGCCGGGCTCAGATTCGTCTGCATTGACGACCAGATAATGGGGCCGACCGTCACTTTCCTTAGGCATAAAGGACCACTTCAGCCCAGTCGGAAATCCAGCGCCGCCGCGGCCACGCAACCCCGAGGCCTTCATTTCTTCGATGATCCAATCGCGACCCTTCTTGATCAGGTCTGCCGTCTTGTCCCAATGGCCGCGCTGCTGCGCACCCGCGAGCGTGCGCGCGTGCATTCCATAGATGTTTGTGAAGATACGGTCTTCATCTTTCAGCATCTGCCTGCCCTTTTCGCATGTGCCGGCTCGCGCCCGCGCGGTTTGGATCGGTGGTTGCTGCCTGTCCAACAGGCTGTGCGCGCGTTGTCAATTGGGATACCGGCGTTTGCCCCAGGCCAAAACGAGAAAACCCTTCTACGCTTAGCGCTTACGCTCCCGGCGGATCCTGACTGCGACAATAAGCGCCCAGGTCATGGCGCCCAATGCGGCAAAGTCGAACAGGAAGGCATATTCTGCGGGCAGGCCCAACCGCCCGCCCACAGCATTGATGATCAGCCACAGCGTGAAGGCCACCGCGATGACGATGGCCACGGTGCGCCCTTGGCGCGCCAGTTCTTTATCCCGCTCTGGCGTCATGACAGCCCTCAGCCGTTTCGCTTGGAAAACTCGGTCTCACCACCGGAGGCCAAGATTTTCGCCTGTGCGACCCACTCGTCGCGCGTCACACGGCCTTTGAAGCCTTCGAGGTTCTCGTCGACCCAGGCAATTTCCTTGCTGCTCCAGGAGGCGATCTGATCGAAGTGATAGAAACCCATCGAGTTCACAAGCTTCTCAAGCTTTGGGCCAACCCCCTTGATCAGCTTGAGATCATCAGCCCCACCTTCGCGCGCGGCCTCAAGCCCTGCGGGACGGTTATCCGCCGAAGGGGCCGCCTCTGCGGCATCTGCGGTGTAGGTCCATGCGCCTTTACGCTCCGACAGTTCCGTTTCACCGGCCAATTGGCTCGATTTCACTTCGGCTTCAGGTGCCGGCACAGTCGCGGCGGCAGGTGCAGGTGCCGCGGCCGGCGCAACTGCCGCAGGCTCCGGGGTGGCAACAGGTGCGGCCGCGCCGTCTTCTCTGACGGCCAAACGTGAGGCCGCATTCGGCGCGCCCGGCATGTCTTCAGCAGAGGGCGACACATCGTGAACGCCTGCCGGGCCGCCTTGCGGTTCCCGCACCCAGCCAAGATACAGAACGACAAATGCGATCAACGCAATCACCACCCCGAAGAAGGCTGCTCCATTTCCATCCAGATCGTCGTTGATGATCCAAAGGGCCCCGCCAGCCACGGTGCCAATGAGAACGCCGACAATAGCGGCGCCCACGATCATGTCCTGAGCTCTTTGCATGTTGGTTACACTCCCAGATGCGTATTTTCGTCTTTCGTAGGGAATGTATTAGCCCAGCAAACGCGGCCTGTCCTCAATTCTTAGAGAATTCTTTTGCCTGCGCTACCCAATTGTCACGGGTCACACGGCCTGTGAACCCCTCCAAGTGGCTGTCCATCCACGCAATTTCGGCCTCTTCCCACCCTGCGATCTGGTCAAAGTGAAATATGCCAAGGCTGTGCAAAAACGCCTCCAGCTTGGGGCCAACACCTTTGATCTGCTTGAGATTGTCGGCGCCCCCTTCGCGAGCGGCGTCCAACGCAGCGGGCTGTGTCGCCTCTGTCGCGGCCGGTTTCGGGGCCTTTTTCGCAGTGGACTTGGAGGCAGTTTTGCTGGGCGCAGCCTTGGCAACTGGAGCGGCCTCTTGCGTGGGCTGCTCGGTGCCATCGATCCGCTTGACCGTGTCACCATAGCTTTCGGCTAGCGCGACAGATGCATTCCGCGCGGGTCGGTCCTGTGCAAAGTCTTGCAGCGAAGTCAGCCCCCCGGCGGGCTCGGCCGCATAACGACCATTCTGAGGCCCGGGCGTGGGCACCTTACCTGCGGCCAACCCATCGAGGATTTTGGTAAAGTTTTCCGCCGTCAGATCCTCGTAGTAATCCTTGCCGATCTGCGCCATCGGCGCGTTGGCACAGGCACCAAGACATTCCACCTCTTCCCAGCTCAGCTTGCCATCGGCGCTCAGCTCATGGGGGTTGGCGGCAATCTTTTCCTTGCACACCGCGACCAAATCCTCTGCGCCACAGATCATGCAGGTGGTTGTTCCACAAACCTGAACATGCGCAACAGAACCAACAGGTTGCAGCTGGAACATAAAGTAGAATGTCGCCACTTCGAGCGCCCGGATATACGCCATGCCCAGCATATCAGCGACGCCTTCGATGGCGGGCCGTGTCAGCCAGCCTTCCTGTTCTTGCGCACGCCACAACAGTGGAATGATCGCCGAAGCCTGGCGGCCCTCGGGATACTTCTTGATCTGCTCTTCGGCCCACGCCTGATTGGCGGGTGTGAAGGCAAAGCTTTCGGGTTGTTCAGGGTGCAAACGGCGCAGCATCAGGACATGCCCTTTCTGGATCTTAAAAGCACCATGGCGGCGATCACGCAGACCAGTCCGACCACAGCGTGGGGAAGCGCGTTCTCCCCCCAGTAGATAAAGGCATCGATAAACCCGACGCCGCCAAAGGCCAAGAGAAGACCGGCCAACAGACCCCGGTCTTTGAGTCGCAGGACAGCCGCCAACATAACCCCAAAGAACAGGTATCGCCCGCCCATAACCTGCGGGAGCTTGTCTTGTGTGTGATCAACAACCGCCAGCGTTTCCTGCGGCGCGATCAGGAACGCTGCCCCGACAGCGGCAAGCCCCGCCACGCCAACCCAGCACAGGAGACGAATGAGGGTTTCTGCGGTCACGTCACGTATGCCCCACGTTCGATCGGAATGAAGAAATCAGGAGCAGGCCGATTTCTTGAGCTTGAGTGTCGCCATTCCTGCCGTCGCTTGCACCTGTCCGCGCTTTTCAAGCTCGGCCACGATGCTTTGGGTTTCCTGCATCGTGAACCCATGCTTGGGGAGAATCTCAGCCGCTTTTGACGTCTCCATCGATCCGCCGTTCTTGCAGATCAAGGACACGAGCAGATCCACACGTTCCTTCTTGACGCCCGCGGCACCGACCGGTGCGGCGAGCCCCAAAACCACTGCGCTAACAATGGCGGCACGGATCATCGGTCGATCTCCCCGAACACCACGTCCATGGTGCCGATAATGGCCGAGACATCTGCCAATTGGTGGCCCTTGGCCACGTGATCCATCGCCTGCAAATGCAGGAATCCCGGCGCGCGGATTTTGGCGCGATAGGGCTTGTTGGAGCCATCCGCCACAAGATAGACGCCAAACTCACCCTTGGGCGCCTCAACTGCGGCATAGACTTCGCCCGCCGGCACATGGAAGCCCTCGGTATAGAGCTTGAAATGGTGGATGAGCGCCTCCATCGAGGTTTTCATCTCGCCGCGCTTGGGCGGTGTGATCTTGCCCCGTGCAAGCACATCGCCCTGCCCCTCGGGCGCCCGCAGCTTTTCGATCGCCTGGTGAATGATTTTCAGGCTTTCGCGCATTTCCTGCATCCGGCACAGGTAGCGATCATAGCAATCCCCGTTCTTACCAACCGGGATCATGAAGTCGAACTCATCGTAGCATTCGTAGGGTTGGGCGCGCCGCAAATCCCAAGCCAGGCCAGAGCCGCGCACCATAACACCAGAGAAGCCCCAATCCAGAATCTCCTGCTCCGACACCACGCCGATATCGCAGTTTCGCTGCTTGAAAATCCGGTTCTCCGTGAGAAGGCCCTCGATATCGTCAAGCACATTCGGGAACGCCCGCGCCCAATGTTCGATGTCGTCAATCAGATCCGCGGGTAGGTCTTGGTGCACGCCGCCGGGGCGAAAATAGGCTGCGTGCAGGCGCGCGCCACAGGCGCGCTCGTAAAACACCATCAGCTTTTCACGCTCTTCAAAGCCCCAAAGCGGAGGGGTCAGTGCGCCCACATCCATCGCCTGCGTTGTCACGTTGAGCAAGTGGTTCAGAATGCGCCCGATCTCGGAATAGAGCACCCGGATCAAGGACGCGCGTCGGGGCACTTCCACCCCTGTCAGCTTTTCGATCGCCAAGCACCAGGCATGTTCCTGGTTCATCGGGGCAACGTAGTCGAGACGGTCGAAATACGGCAGGTTTTGCAGGTAGGTGCGGCTTTCCATCAGTTTCTCAGTGCCGCGATGCAAAAGCCCGATATGGGGATCGCAGCGCTCGACGATTTCGCCGTCCAGCTCGAGCACGAGGCGCAGCACGCCGTGCGCGGCCGGGTGCTGGGGCCCGAAATTGATGTTGAAGTTACGAATCTTCTGCTCACCCGTCTGGGCGTCGTCGAACTTGGTTCCGTCCATCATGACGCAGTCTCCTCTGCCCAACCCGGGGCATACAGCGCTCTATGAGAGCGTGAATTGAGAGCATCAGCGATCTTCAAACCGCTGGTGGCAAAGCTGCACGCGGCAGGGTGGTTCGTGCCAGCAAGCAGACCCGATATCCGGCCCGCGCTGCTCCAAAGCCCGATCACGCCGCCCCGCCTTCCTTCTTTTCATCGCCCGGCAAAACGTATTCAGCACCTTCCCATGGCGACATGAAATCGAACTGCCGATATTCCTGCACAAGGCTGACCGGTTCATAAACGACCCGCTTTTGCGTCTCGTCGTAGCGCACTTCCGTATAGCCGGTTGTCGGGAAATCCCTGCGCAGCGGATAGCCGCGGAAGCCGTAATCGGTCAGGATGCGGCGCAGATCCGGGTGGCCTGAAAACAGGATGCCGAACATGTCGAACACTTCACGCTCGAACCAGTTGGACGACGGGAACTGCTCGATGATTGACGGCACGGTTTCCGTATCCCGCACGGCGGCTTTCACGCGGATGCGCTGGTTTTGGTACATCGACAGGAAGTGGTAAACCACATCAAAGCGCCGCTCGCGCTCTGGATGATCGATGCCGGTGATATCCACCAAGGTCGAAAAACGGCAGGTACCATCGGTTTTCAGAAACTCGACGAATTCCGGCAGTGTCGTGGGGGTGACCTCGACCGTCAGCTCGCCAAGCTCAACCGACCACCCCAGCACGCAATCGGGGCGACGCTGTTCGATATGGGCGCCAAGCTCCTTGAGATCTTCGTTCATCTCCGGTCTCCCTTAGCGCACAATCGTGCCGGTACGGCGGATTTTGCGGGCCAGTTGCAGAATGCCATAGAGCAGCGCCTCAGCCGTGGGCGGGCATCCGGGCACATAGATATCGACGGGCACAATCCGGTCACAGCCGCGTACTACGGAATAGCTATAGTGATAGTAGCCACCGCCATTGGCGCAGGACCCCATGGAAATCACATAGCGCGGCTCGGGCATCTGGTCGTAGACCTTGCGCAGGGCCGGTGCCATCTTGTTGGTCAGCGTCCCCGCCACGATCATGACATCCGACTGACGCGGGGAGGCGCGCGGCGCGATCCCGAAGCGCTCGGCGTCATAGCGCGGCATGGAGGTGTGCATCATCTCAACCGCGCAGCATGCGAGGCCGAAGGTCATCCAATGCAAAGAGCCCGTGCGGGCCCAGTTGATGATGTCCTCGGTTGAGGTCACCAGAAAGCCCTTGTCCTGAAGGGCGGCGTTCATTTCGCGGGCCTGCACGTCAAGGTCACGCCCGGCGGTGTTCGCTCCGGTCATCACTCCCATTCCAGGGCCCCCTTCTTCCATTCATAGGCAAAGCCGATGGTCAGCACGGCCAGGAAGATCATCATCGACCAGAACGCCGTCATCGAAATATCCGCAAAGGCCACCGCCCAGGGAAACAGGAACGCCACTTCGAGATCGAAGATAATGAACAGGATCGAGACCAGATAGAACCGGACATCGAATTTCATCCGCGCATCGTCGAATGCGTTGAAACCGCACTCATAGGCCGACACTTTTTCAGGATCCGGGTTTCTGACGGCCACGATCACGGCCGCAAGGATCAGGACAAGCCCCAATCCGATCGCGATCCCCAGAAAGACTAGGATCGGGAGATATTCCCTGAGCAGTTCGTCCATTGCGGTCTCCGCTTCGTGGTGCAGGCCTGCAAGGTGATCTCGCAGACCGACGCGCGTGGCTTAGGTCTCCCAGTCGCGCAGGTCAACGCAACCATCGGGTTTGGCGCCAAGATAAACGAAACTGCGCCCGGAAACACAGGCTTCCGTCATTCAGCCTGTCCCATTTTGCCGCACCCTTCCGGCGCAATCGCACAGGGCAAGGCCAGCGATCCGAGGGCTCTGCACCGAAAAGGTGCCCGATCAGCCGCCCGACCAGCCGGGTTTCCGCTTCTCGAAAAAGGCTGCGATTCCCTCCGCGGCCTCCTGCCCGTCCCACCGTGCCAGCAACGCCTCGACCGATCGCTCAACCGCTGCCGCGTCAGGGGCAGCCCCCAGATCGAGCGCCAGCGCCTTGGCCGCTGCCACAGCACCGGGGGCGCAGGCGAGGTAAGGCTCTGCTTCCTGTGCGACCTGTTGATCCAGATCCTCAGACGCGGCGACGCGCGCAACCAACCCTAGATCACGGGCTTCTTGCGCGTCGAAAATCCGCGCCGACATAAAAACACGCCGTGCCGCCCCCTCGCCCATCCGGGCGATCACATAAGGGCCAATCGTAGCCGGGATCAGGCCCAGCCGCGTTTCGGTCAGGCCAAACTTGGCCTGCGCCACCGCCACCACGCTGTCACAAACGCTCATCAAGCCAACCCCGCCTCCGAAGGCATTGCCCTGCACGCGCCCGATGACCGGGCGGCGACATCGGTTCCAGGCGCCCAGCATGTCTGCCAAAGCCCGCGCCTCTCGGGCCCGCGTGGCCCGATCCGCAGCCATCTGGTCGCGCATCCAGCCCAGATCGCCGCCCGCGCAGAAACTGCGCCCCGCCCCGGTGAGCACGATCACGCGCGTCTCATCGTCATCAGACAGATCCATGGCCGCTCTGTGCAGGTCTGCAATCATCTGCGCCGACATCGCGTTGTGCTTTTCCGGCCGGTTCAAAGTGACCGTCGTGATACCGCGCCCGTCCCGGGTGATTTCAAGCGTGTCCATCTACCGCTCCCTTGCGCATGTCCCGGGCCATCTGCCCGGCGCGCGCCAGCTTCTCTGCATCCAGCCCCGTCTCGTATCCCAGGCCGCGGACCAGCGCATCCACAGCCTCAGAAGCCACATTTCCGGGCGCGCCCGGGGCATAGGGGCAGCCGCCCAAGCCGCCAACAGAGGCATCAAAAACCCGCATCCCATGGGAGAGCGCCACCTCAATATTGGCGAGCGCACGACCGCCCGTATCGTGGAAATGACCGGCCAGAGCCTCTGCCGGCACCCGCTCAAGGACCGCCGTAAGCATGCGGTCCACACGTTCTGGCAAACCCTTGCCCAATGTCTCCCCCAAGGAGATTTCGGTGCAGCCCATCTGCCACAGGCGCTCTGCCACATCCGCAGCCGCCCCGGGCGGCACGGCGCCCTCAAACGGGCAGTCGGTGACAACGCTGACGTAGCCGCGCACGCCAACCCCGTGAGCACGCGCCTCAGCCACCAAGGGCACGAACCGCGCAAGGCTATCGGCGACAGACGCATTGAGATTGGCCCGCGAAAATCCCTCCGTGGCGGCCCCGAAGACAGCAACCCCATCCATTTTGGCGGCTATGGCACGGTCAAGGCCTTGCGCGTTGGGGGTCAGCGCCCAGTATTGCACGTTGCGGGCCCGCATAATGCGCGCCATCACCTCGCCGCTGTCGGCCATTTGCGGCACCCATTTCGGACTGACAAAGCTGGCCGGCTCGATCCGTGCAAAGCCGCATTCCGACAAGGCGTCGACAAGGGCGACCTTCTCTTCCGTGGGGATCAGGCGCGCCTCGTTTTGCAGGCCGTCCCGCGGCCCCACCTCGAAGATTTCAACCGGCGCGCTCATGCGCCCTCCTCAGGGCGTATGACCGGCAGCGGCGGGTAAAACGCCCGATCATAGAGCACCGTGGCCCCATCGGGCATCGCCTTGCCATAGGCCGGGCGGGCCTGCAGCGCGTCCATCCAAGCGCTTAGCGCCGGGTAAGGCTCCAGCGACACGAAATGGCGCGACATATCTACGGCCTGCCCCACGGCAATATCAGCGGCGCTGAACCCGCTTTCCAGCAAGGTGACACGGCCCTGCAGCGCCTCTTCCAGCGTTGCAAAGCAGCGCGCCAAACGCTTGGCTTCGATCTTGGTGACGATCGGCGAGCGCATCCAATCCTCATAGAGCGCCACGTGCTGCTGGGTGAGCGCGGCGGAATGTTGGCTGAGCGTTTCCGCGAAATGCAGCCATTGCAAAAACGCTGCCCGTTCGCCCGTTCCGGGCTGGGGCGCCAAGCCCTTTTCAGGATGCTGCTCGCACAGCCATTCTAGAATCGCGCCGGATTCGAGCATTATCTGGCCTTCCACCTCCAAGGCAGGCACCCGGCCCGCCGGGTGGATCGCCCGGTATTCCGGGGCATGAAGATTGGCCCCGAAGGCATGTTCCACAAGCTCAAAGGGCAGGTCCATCTCGTGGAGCAACCACAAAACACGGACCGAACGGGTGCCGGGGCAATGGTGTAGGCGCATCATGGGGCGTCCTCCTCTGCTTCAAGGCGCACAAGCGCTGCGCCAGCTTCCACTTGGCTGCCCGCAGCCACAAGAGTTTCTGCAACGATCCCATCGCGGGCTGCGGTGAGCGTATGTTCCATCTTCATAGCCTCGAGGATGGCCAGCTTGTCACCGGCGGTAACGGCGCTGCCGGCAGAGACCAGAATGGCGCGCACCAACCCGGGCATGGGTGCAACCGCCACATCCGAGCCCGGACCATCCGCCTGCTTGCGCGCCAGCGGATCGCCCAGCACCCATCGATGTGTCACCGTGCCAAAGACAGAAACAATGGCCCCGGCGCGGGCCACGCGGCTGTAACGGATGCCATCAATCTCCCAGCCTGAGGGATGCTTCACGGCAATCAGCGCGTCTGCGTAATCCTCCCCAAGATGCAGCGCCACACGGCCCGGCCCCAGCACCGTGTAGCCATAGGCAACATCGTCGAGCACGACGCGCTGCAAGGGCCTGCTCCACAGAGCAAAGCCGCTGTCCCAGCGATCCGCACCCTGCCAAAGACCCGCTGCACATAGAATAGCCGCCCCAAGAGCCGATGGCGCAGGTGCGGGCTGCACCAGCAAGACGTCTGCCGCGCGGGCAATGACCCCAGTGTCCACAGCGCCCGAACGGTAGGCTTCGGTGCCCGCAAGGGCGTGCAGGAAATCCCGGTTGGTGGCCAGCCCGATCACCTCAACCTGCTCCAACGCCGCCCGCAGCCGGGTCAGGGCGATATCCCGCGTGGCCCCGTGGACAATCAGTTTGGCGATCATCGGATCGTAGTAGGGCGAGACATCATCCCCCTGCCCCACGCCGCTATCGACGCGCGCATCCTCTGGAAACACCAGATGCGCCAATCGACCCGTGGATGGCAAAAATCCGGTCTGGGGATCTTCGGCATAGAGGCGCGCCTCCATCGCGTGGCCCTCCAGCGGGATTGCCTCCTGCGTCAGGGGCAGCGGCGCGCCGGCGGCCACGCGCAATTGCCACGCCACCAGATCCTGCCCTGTAATCGCTTCGGTCACCGGATGCTCAACTTGCAGGCGGGTGTTCATCTCCATGAACCAGAAACCGTCTACGCGCGGGGCGCCCGCACCATCCACGATGAATTCCACCGTGCCCGCTCCGACATAGCCGATGGCCTGCGCCGCCCGCACGGCTGCGGCTCCCATGGCGGCCCGCACCTCGGGGGCCATTCCCGGCGCGGGCGCTTCTTCGATCACCTTCTGGTGGCGGCGTTGCAGCGAACAGTCCCGTTCGTTGAGATGCACCACATTGCCGTGGCTGTCGCCAAACACCTGCACCTCGATGTGACGCGGGCTTTGAATATATTTTTCGATCAGCACCGCATCATTGCCAAAAGCGGTCCGGGCTTCCGCCTGGCAGGAGGCCAGCGCATCGGCGAAGGCATCGGCTCTGTCGACCACACGCATTCCTTTGCCGCCCCCGCCCGCAACGGCCTTGATCATCACTGGATAGCCAATCGCTGTGGCCGCCTGGGCCAGCGTATCCGCATCCTGATCCGCTCCGTGATAGCCCGGCACCACCGGCACCTCGGCCTGCGCCATCCGGGCTTTGGCGGCATCCTTCAGCCCCATCGCGCGGATGGCCGCCGCCGAGGGCCCGACAAAGATCAGGCCCGCCGCCGCAATTGCTTCTACGAAGTCGGGGTTTTCTGACAGGAACCCATAGCCCGGGTGAATGGCCTGAGCGCCCGTTTGCAGCGCAGCCTCGATGATTTTGTCTGCCCGCAAATAGCTTTCGGCCGGGGCAGCTGCGCCGATACAGACGGCCTCATCCGCCATCGCAACATGGGCCGCGTTGGCATCGGCTTCAGAATAAACCGCGACGCAGCGCAGCCCTATGGACCGCGCCGTGCGCATGATCCGGCATGCAATCTCGCCCCGATTGGCAATCAACAGAGTGTCAAACATCTGAACCCTCCTTCACCAGCGTGCGGGCAGGTCTCGAAAAGGCTCGGAAAGACGCAGCATATAACATGAGCTTATCATCGCAGGGCATTGAATTCTTGTGTATATTATCGGATTTTGAGGCCTGCACCCCGAACGTCATCTTCAAAATCATCACCCCCATCGCACTACATCCGGAAGACGCCAAAACGCGTCTCTTCAATCGGGGCATTGAGCGCGGCGCGCAGGGAAAGGGCCAACACCTGACGGGATGTGCGCGGATCAATGATGCCATCATCCCAAAGCCGCGCAGAGGCGTAGAGCGGGTGGGACTGGTGCTCAAACATGTCGATCGTGGGCTGTTTGAAGGCTGCCTCCTCCTCCGGGCTCCATTGCCCGCCCTGTCGTTCGATGGCATCCCGCTTCACTGTGGCCAAAACGCCCGCAGCCTGTGCCCCCCCCATCACCGAGATGCGCGAATTGGGCCATGTCCACAAAAAGCGCGGTTGGTAGGCCCGCCCCGCCATTCCGTAATTGCCAGCCCCAAACGATCCGCCGATCAGCATGGTGACCTTGGGCACGTTGGTGGTGGCCACGGCTGTCACCATCTTGGCCCCGTGGCGGGCAATGCCTTCATTCTCATACTGACGCCCGACCATGAATCCGGTGATATTCTGAAGGAACACCAGAGGGATACGCCGCTGTGAGCACAGCTCGACGAAATGCGCGCCTTTCTGCGCAGCCTCCGAGAACAGAACCCCATTATTGGCGATGATCCCAACCGGGCAGCCCTCCACATGGGCGAACCCTGTCACGAGGGTTTCGCCAAATCGGGCCTTGAACTCGTCAAACCGGGACCCATCCACTAGGCGCGCAATCACTTCACGCACGTCATACGGGGTCGACAGGCGCGCAGGCACCACACCGAGGATTTCTTCGGGATCATAGGCGGGCTGTTCCGGCGTTGCCCAATCGACGCTGGCGGGGCGCATCCTGTTGAGGCCCTCAACAGCCCGCCGCGCCAGTGCCAGAGCGTGGGCATCGTCTTCGGCCAGATAATCAGCCACGCCGGACAGGCGCGTATGCACATCGCCGCCACCCAAATCTTCGGCCGAGACGACCTCGCCCGTGGCGGCCTTCACAAGCGGCGGACCGGCAAGGAAAATCGTGCCCTGCTCTTTGACAATGATCGTGACATCGGACATCGCGGGCACATAGGCGCCGCCCGCGGTACAAGAGCCCATCACAACGGCGATCTGGGCAATGCCCTTCGCGCTCATCCGGGCCTGGTTGTAGAAAATGCGGCCAAAATGATCGCGGTCTGGGAACACTTCATCCTGATTGGGCAGATTGGCCCCGCCACTGTCCACCAGGTAGATACAGGGCAGATGGTTTTCCTCAGCGATTTCCTGAGCGCGCAGGTGTTTTTTCACGGTGATGGGGTAATAGGTGCCGCCCTTCACGGTGGCATCGTTGCACACGATCATGACCTCTTGCCCGGACACGGTGCCGATCCCGGCAATGGCACCCGCGCAAGGCGCGGCACCCTCATACATGTCATGGGCCGCAAAGGCCCCGATCTCCAGGAAAGGGCTTCCCGGATCGAGCAGCCCCGCCACGCGCTCGCGCGGCAACATCTTACCCCGCGCGACATGACGCTCACGCGCGCGCGCGCCCCCGCCCTGCGCAGCCGCCTGCGCGGCCCGCGCCACCTCTTCGATCGCATCCAGATGCGCGCTTCGATTGGCTTTGAAATCTTCTGACCCGGTCAGGATCTGGCTGTTCAATTTCATTCTTTGGCCTCCAGAGCCATTCGGTAAGGGGGCAGGACATTGCGCAATGGGTTGGCCGCATTTTGAGCGCTGCGCTTTCGGGGCCGGAGTCCGGTCGACAGCCCCATGTTCAGCGCGCGGACGCGGCGTGAGGTTGGCAGCGCGGCATAGCTCATGTCTCAGGCTCCTCCGCGGGCGCTGGCGCTTCCCCCGCAACCGGCCCCGGCAGCAGCTGCCGTGCCATCAGCCATCGTTGGCGATAGGCATATCGGGCCGCGCGGCTGACGTCGGTTTGGAAACTGGCGTTGACAGAGGCCGCCACGACGCCGCCCACGATTGGCACCACGCGTCCAAGACCGCGGCCTGTAAGGCTGAAACCCAGCTGCCGGGCGATCCGCTCGATCACCTTGTCACGCAGCCACTCGCCCCCCTTTTCCGCAACAAGACGGCCCTCTGGGCTGCGCAGCCACACAGCCATACGATTGAGCGCAGCGATGCTTTCATCCCGGGTTTCGCCCGCCTGTGAGGTCGCCACCTCCACCACCATGAGACGAAATGCGCGCTCATCGGCGCTGTCGCCGTCAAAGCCGTAGGTGGCGCCCGTTGCGCGCACATTGCGCACCGCAAGCGTGATCGTTGCCGGGATATCGACGGTCAGCCCTGCCGCGCCAAAAAAGCCAGACGCCGCACCTGTGGCCGCATTGGCCCCGGCGGCCCAGCCCTGCACCCGCACCGCCGCCCGCTCGCAGGCGGCAATGTCGGTCACGTCATGGCCAGAAATCCCGCTTGGCATGGTGGCCCCGGCCAGCCGATCTGCAGCGGCCACCCCACGGCGCACCACGGCGGGCGGGATCACGGACCCAAAGACAGAGCCAAGGGGGGCCGTCAGCCGCTCGGCTCCGCGCCCCAGACGGGTGGGGCGGGCCTCTTCAAAGCTGCGCTGGGCCTCAATGGCCTCGGCCACCGCATCGCGCAGGCTGTCTGGCTTGGATGGCAGTTTGGCCATTACAGCACCTCTTCCTGCAGCATTGCGCGCAAGGCCCCACGTCGGATTTTGCCGGTTACTGTCATGGGAAGTTCCGGCAGGAACACCACTTTGCGAGGATACTCATGGGCCCCAAGGCGTGTCTTCACCAAAGAAGCAAGGGCGTCTGCCAGCGCGTCTGAGCCCGTTGCGCCCGCCCGCAAAACCACGCAGGCCACAACGATCTGCGTGCGTACCGCATCTGGCTGGCCGATAACGCCCGCGCTGACCACATCGGGATGGGTGATCAGGCAATCTTCGATCTCAGCGGGGCCAATCCGGTATCCGGCAGAGGTGATCACATCATCTTCGCGGCCCTGAAACCGGATCGCCCCAGAGGGCTCTTTGATGCCCCGATCCCCGGTCAGCAGCCAATCCCCCGCGAATTTCTTTGCCGTGGCCTCGGGGCGGTTCCAATAGCGCAACATCATCGAGGCCGAGCCGCGCCGCACCGCGATATCGCCCTCGCCTGCGGCATCGGCATTCAGCACCGTCACCTCATGGCCCGGAACCGGCCGCCCCATTGCGCCCGGCTCCACCGAAAAGGCGGAATGGCATGACGAGACGATCATGTTGCATTCCGTCTGCCCGTAAAATTCGTTGATCGACAAGCCAAAAGCCTTGCGTCCCCAGGCCAGCATCTCGGGGCCCAAAGGCTCGCCCCCGGACGCCACAGAGCGCAGGCCCGGGACATGCATATCTGCTGCCTTGAGCATCCGCAGCGCTGTTGGCGGAAAGAACACATTGCGCACTTTGTGCGCGGCGATCAGCGCGGCGCAGGCCTCGGGCGTGAACTTGTCAAACCGCGCCGCCACAACTGGCACGCCATGCCAAAGGCCGGGCATGAGCACATCAAACAAGCCCCCGATCCATGCCCAATCCGCCGGTGTCCAGAGCACATCCCCCGGCTGTGGCAGATGATCATGGCTGATTTCGACGCCCGGCAAATGCCCCCGTAACACCCGGTGCCCATGCAGCGCCCCTTTGGGCGCGCCAGTGGTGCCGGATGTGTAGATCAGAACGGCGGGGTCTTCCGGGCCGGTGTCGACCGTGGCGAACGGGGCGGTGTGCGAAACCGCTTCGGGGCTCAGATCGGCCTCTGGCACCACCGCGTCAAACCCCAGGGCCTGCACCCGGCCAGCCCCTTCCGCATCGGTGATGACACAGGCGACATCAGCATCTTGCAGGCGCACTTTCAGGCCATCTTCTCCGAACAGCACAAAGAGCGGAATGGAAATCGCGCCGAGCTTCCAAACAGCGATGTGGCCGGCCGCTGTCCAAGGGTGCTGGGTGCGCAGAACGCCCACCCTGTCACCCGGTCGGACACCGCGTGCATGCAAGCCATGGGCCAGGGCAGCTGACATCTTTCGCAACTGACCGAAGGTGACTTGTTGCCCGGTCGGGGCATCGATGATGGCCAGCCGTTCAGGTTCGGTCTCGGCCCAGCGGTCACACACCTCATGGGCCATGTTGAGCGCTGCTGGCAGATCCCAGCCGTTTTGCTCGGTCCACACCGTCATGGCATATCTCGGGCGGGCACACCCTTCGCGGACACGTCACATCCGGACCACGGGATGGCCCCACCATGACAGCCCTGTGCCCGGCGCCCCATTAGCCGACGGCTTCCATCAATTCACGGCCGATCAGCATGCGCCGAATTTCGGAGGTGCCCGCCCCGATTTCCATCAGCTTGGCATCGCGAAAAATCCGGCTGACCGGGCTGTCCGATAGAAAGCCCGCACCGCCCATGGCCTGCACCGCCTGGTGGGCCTGCTTCATCGCCTCCTCAGACGCGTAGAGCACGCAGGCCGCCGCATCCTGGCGCGTCACGGTGCCCCGATCGCAGGCCTTCGCCACCTCATAGACATAGGCACGGGCCGAGTTCAGCGCCGTGTACATGTCGGCGATTTTTCCCTGCATCAGCTGGAAGCTGCCAATCGGCTGCCCGAACTGCTTGCGCTCCGCCATGTAGGGCATGATCTCATCAAGGCAGGCAGCCATGATGCCCGTGCCAATGCCCGCCAGCACCACCCGCTCGTAATCGAGGCCAGACATCAGAACCGCAACGCCGCGCCCTTCTTCCCCAAGCACATTGTCAAAGGGCACTTCAACATCTTCGAACACAAGCTCCGCCGTGTTGGAGCCGCGCATGCCCAACTTGTCAAAATGTGGCGAGGTCGAGAAACCGACCATGTCCTTCTCGATCAGAAAGGCCGTGATCCCGCGAGAGCCTGCATCCGGATCGGTCTTGGCATAGACGACAAGCGTATCCGCATCGGGCCCATTGGTGATCCAGTATTTCGTTCCGTTCAGGATGAACCTGTCATTGCGTTTCTGGGCGTGCAGCTTCATGGACACGACATCCGATCCCGCCCCCGCCTCAGACATTGCCAGCGCGCCAACATGGTCGCCCGAAACGAGCCCAGGCAAAAACTTCTGCTTCTGCTCCTCGGTGCCGTTCAGTCGGATCTGATTGACGCACAGGTTTGAATGGGCCCCGTAAGACAGGCTGACAGAGGCCGATGCGCGCGCGATTTCTTCCACGGCAATGGTGTGGGCGAGATAGGACATGCCTGCCCCGCCGTAGGCCTCTTCGACGGTGATCCCAAGCAAGCCAAGATCGCCCATTTCCTTCCAAAGTGCTGCTGGGAAGGCGTTGTCGCGATCAATGGAGCCTGCCATCGGCTTGATGCGCTCCTGCGCCCAACGGTGCACCGTATCGCGCAACGCGTTGACGTCTTCGCCAAGGTCGAACTCCATGGAAGCCATGAACATGCGCCGTCTCCTCCCCGAATTGAACGCTTGTTCAATAAGTAGCGACAAAGCCCTGTTCGGTCAATGCCGGGATCATGGGACATCTTTGCAGCCTGAGAGGCCTTCCGCGTCATGATGCGGCGACAGAGACCCTAGGGCTGAAGAAAGCCCGGAGATTGGAAAACCCGCGACACTTCTTCGCGAATGATCCGCGCAATCAGGTGGCAATCGGGCACCGAAAAGGTCAGGGGCAGGCGCATGTCCAAAACCCCTGCTAAAATGGCATCGGAATTCGGCAAGGCGTTTGGTTTGGCATAGTGCCATTGATCGTATTTCGACGTGAAAGCCACCGGCTCTGGGGCACCAAACCACTTCAGCTCCACGCCGCGCTGGCCGCAGCGCGCGACCACTTCTTCGACTTTTTGGCCGGGCCAGTCTTCGAGGAGCACCTGTATCGACGAACCGACAATGGATTCCGCATCCGGACGTTCGATCACCGTCAGGCCCGGGGTGCCACGCAGCCCCTTTTCGACGGCGAGATATCTTTCATTCCATGCGGCCACTTGCCGGGGCAAATTGGCCAGTTGCGGGCGCAGAATGGCCGCACGTAAATTGTCCATCCGGCCCGACACATTGGGCGTATCCCATCGCGGCTGCTCGAAATACTCGGGCGGCGGTGCAGCAGCGTGCCGCTCATAGAGCATATAGCTACCCGACAGCAGCGTCGCGCGCGCCATGATCTCCGGATCGTCAGAGATCAGCAGCCCACCCTCGCCTGAGTTGATATGTTTGTAAGTTTGCGTCGAAAAGCAGCCCACATGACCATGCCGGCCGGACGGTGTGCCATTCCATGCAGCGCCCATGGTGTGGGCACAATCTTCGATCACCGTGATGCCAGCGCCGCCGCAAAGTTCCATCAGACGATCCATGTCACACAGATGGCCGCGCATGTGTGACAGCATCAAAACCCGCGCGGTGCCCGCCTTGGCAAGCAGATCTTCGAGATCAAGGGTCAGATCGCGGGTCACCTCCACAAAGATTGGCTGAGCGCCCACGGAGGCGATGGCCCCGGGCACAGGGGCAAGGGTGAAGGCATTGGTCAATACGGCATCACCGGGCGTGACGCCGACAGCCCGCAAGGCACAGGCCAGCGCATAGCCACCAGACGCCACCGCCAAGGCATATTGCGCCCCGACCATGGCAGCAAATTCCTGCTCCAGCAGCGCGGTTTCGCCCAACTCGCCCGGGGCGGTGTTGTAGCGGTGGAGACGGCCAGATTTGAGCACCTCGAGCGCCGCGGCGATGGCGTCATCGGGAATGGGTTCCTGCTGCGTGAAGCTGCCTTCGAAATGCTCGGCCATGGGGTGTTATTATCCTCGTGAAAACATCGCGCGAGGATGCTGCCTGCGCCCGCAGGCGTCAAGCCAACACGCGCCCCAACATGCGCGCGCCAGGTGGCTTAACTGCCCTGCCCTGCGCCTGCAGCGGGCAAGAGGGCTTCGGCAAGAGCGGGCAAATCGTCAAAGTGATCGAGGAACGCATCCGGGTTCAGATCATCCAAGGGCAGCTTGCCGGCTGGTCCGAAACTGACCAGCACGGATGGCACGCCCGCCGCCCGGGCGGTGTCATGATCGGTCACTGTGTCGCCAATCATAATGGCCCTGTCCCGATGGCCGCCCGCCCTGTCGATGGCAGCATGAAAAGGCGCGACATCGGGCTTGCGCGTGGGCAGCGTATCGGCACCGATCAAGCTGTCAAACCGGTCGCGCACCCCCAGCGCCTGCATCAGGGCCTCGGCCAGCGCCTCGGGTTTATTTGTGCAAATCACCGTGGCAAAGCCCTGAGCGCGCAGCGCCTCTACGGCGTCCAATGCGCCGGGATAGAGCTTTGTATGCACTGCAAGCGCCCGGCCGTAATGGACGAGCAACGGTTGGTATTGCGGGTCCACATGGGCCGCGAGGTCGGCTTCTGAAATGCCCAGACGGCCAAACCCGAGGGTCAACATGGCCCGCCCGCCGCGCAAAGCCGTTGCCGCATCGGTGGCCGGGTCCAGCATATCGGGGTAGCCGAGGTCACGAAAACACGCATTTGCAGCGGCGATCAGGTCGCCGCTTGTGTCCGCCAAGGTTCCATCGAGGTCAAAAACAACAGTTCGCACGCATCCGCCTTTCTATTTCACCCTGCAATGATAGGTGACCGAGTGCAGCCTTGCACGCCAGCGCACGCTTGATGTAGCAGGTGCACAAGCTGGAAACGGCCAAGAGCAGAATGTCAAAGAGATAGGGGAAGACGTGCAAACAAGTTGCGTCATTCTTGCCGCGGGTGAAGGCAGCCGAATGCTGTCGGATACGCCCAAGGTGCTTCATGAAATCGCCCATGCGCCTCTGGTGGCCCATGCCTTGCAAAGTGCTCGGACCTTGGCGCCCGAACGGCTCGTGGTGGTAACAGGCCATGGGGCCGCGCAGGTTGAGGCGGCCGTGTCGCAGATCGACCCCGAGGTGCGCACCGTCCGCCAGACCGAGCAGTTGGGCACGGGCCATGCCGTGAGTGTCGCGCGTACCGCGCTGGAGGGCGTGACCGGCGATCTGGTTGTACTGTATGGCGACACGCCTTTCATCAGCGCCGAAACACTCGAGGCGATGACCGCCGCGCGGGCACGCGCCGATATCGTAGTGTTGGGGTTCGAGCCGGAAGATGCCGGCCGCTACGGGCGGTTGGTCACCCAAGGTGACCAGCTGATACGGATCGTGGAATATAAAGACGCATCCCCTGAGGAACGGAACATCGGCCTGGTAAACTCAGGTGTGATGATGGCGGATTGCGCCACCATGCTGGCGCTGATCGATGGCGTGTCTGACGACAACGCCGCGGGGGAATATTACCTCACCGACATCGTTGCGGTGGGTGCTGCAAAAGGCCTCAGCGCAACCGTGGTCACTTGCGATCCGGAAGAAACGCTTGGGGTCAATTCCCGGGCCGATCTTGCGCAGGCAGAGGCGGCCTTTCAGGCCCGCGCCCGCGCCAATGCGCTCAGCGATGGGGTTACCTTGCTTGCCCCCGACACGACCTACTTTGCCCATGACACGATTTTGGGCCGGGATGCGGTGATCGAACAGAATGTCGTGTTCGGGCCTGGGGTAACAGTTGAAACCGGCGCGACGATCCGGGCCTTTTCGCATCTTGAGGGCTGTCACGTGGCACGTGATGCCATCGTTGGCCCCTTCGCGCGGCTCCGCCCGGGCGCGGAATTGGCCGAGGGCGTGCGGGTTGGCAATTTCGTGGAAATCAAAAACGCCGCCCTCTCGGAGGGGGCAAAGGTCAATCACCTGTCCTACGTGGGGGATGCGGATGTTGGCGCTGGCGCAAACCTCGGCGCGGGCACAGTGACATGCAATTACGATGGGGTGTTCAAGCACCGGACTACTATTGGCGCCGACGCTTTCATCGGCTCAGACACGATGCTGGTGGCGCCTGTCACGATCGGCGACGGGGCAATGACGGCGTCCGGCTCTACGATCACATCTGACGTGCCGGCGGGGGCGCTGGCAGTTGCGCGCGCCCAGCAGGTGGTCAAGCCAGGACTGGCGACGCGCCTGATGGCACGGCTGCGCGCATTGAAGGCATCCCAGAACGAGGCAGATTAAGTATGTGTGGTATTGTTGGTATCCTTGGGGATCACGAAGTCGCTCCGATCCTTGTCGAAGCGCTGAAGCGTCTAGAGTATCGCGGCTATGACAGTGCCGGCATCGCAACCGTCAATGACGGCGTGCTGGATCGCCGTCGGGCCGTTGGCAAACTGATCAACCTTCAGGATCTTCTGGTGCATGCGCCGCTCAAAGGACGCGCGGGCATCGGGCACACGCGCTGGGCCACCCACGGCGCGCCGACCGTGGAAAACGCACATCCGCACCGCCGGGGCCGGGTCGCTGTCGTGCATAACGGCATCATCGAAAATTTCCGCCCCCTGCGCGCCGAACTTGCGCAGCAGGGCATCGTTGCAGAAACCCAGACCGACACCGAAACCATCGTGATGCTGACCGAGCAGGCTCTGACGACCGGCCTGTCCCCAAGGGAGGCGGCGGCGCAGGTTTTGGCACGGCTGGAAGGTGCTTTTGCACTGTGCTTCCTGTTTGAAGGCGAAGAAGACTTGATGGTGGCCGCCCGGCGCGGATCGCCCCTTGCGGTTGGTCACGGTGACGGTGAAGTCTTTGTCGGCTCCGATGCGATCGCGCTGGGCCCGATGACAGACCGGATCAGCTATCTCGAGGAAGGCGACCGGGTCGAACTGACGCGCTCTGAAATCCAGATTTTCGACGCAGAGGGCGCGCCTGTCGATCGTGAGATCACCCATGTGCACCTTGATCTGACAGCCGTGGACAAAGGCGGCCATCGCCACTTCATGGCCAAGGAAATCGCCGAACAACCCCAAGTGCTGGGCAATGCGATCACGCATTATCTTGACGGTGACACGCCCAGTCTTCCTATTGATAAAATTGACTTTAATGCCATCGACCGTGTGCTGATAGTCGCATGTGGCACTGCCTACTATGCTGGCGTTGTAGCGAAATACTGGTTTGAGCAGATCGCAAAAATCCCCGTCGACGTCGATGTTGCATCCGAGTTCAGATACCGCGAACCGCCCATTGGGCCGGGCACGCTTGCAGTGTTTGTATCTCAATCAGGCGAAACAGCCGATACGCTGGCTGCCTTACGGTATTGTGCGGGCAAAGCATCCGCAATCGCAGCCGTTGTAAACGTTGCGGAAAGCTCGATCGCACGGGAATCCGATGTGATTCTGCCAATCCTCGCAGGTCCTGAGATCGGTGTTGCCTCGACCAAGGCTTTCACCTGTCAGTTGATGGTCCTCTACCTTTTGGCAGTGACAGCCGCCCATGCACGCGGTGCCTTGGATGCGGCATCCGTGCAGGAAAAATGCGAGGCGCTGCGCAGCTTGCCCGGCCTGTTCAGGATCGCGTTGGACTCTGCTGCTGACATGGCGGAGGCCGCACGCAAGATCTCCACGGCGCGCGATGTGCTATTTCTTGGGCGTGGGGCAATGTACCCGCTGGCGCTTGAGGGCGCCCTAAAGCTAAAAGAAATCAGCTATATACATGCCGAAGGATATCCATCAGGTGAACTCAAACACGGGCCAATTGCCTTGGTCGACGACGCAGTTCCGGTGGTTGTCATGGCTCCTCAAGACGCTCTGTTCGACAAGACCGTTTCCAATATGCAGGAAGTCATGGCCCGCGACGGTAAGGTGGTGCTGATCTCAGACACTCAGGGCCTAACGGAGGCAGGAGAAGGATGCTGGCACACGCTCACTATGCCAGCGATTGCCGACGAGCTGGCGCCGATCCTTTATGCATTGCCGGCCCAGCTACTGGCATACCACGGAGCAGTGGCAAAGGGCACCGATGTTGACCAGCCCCGAAACCTTGCGAAATCCGTAACAGTCGAATGAGTCCGCCACTGTCCGCCTCCGACGCGCTCGCCCTGATCGAATCGGAAAGAAATAGCAGTAAAGCCAGTGAGATGCGCGCCCTTCATAAAGTTGAGCGGACCTATCTTGGCGTCTCGAATGCTGTGCTCGATGAAAGAGCCAGAGACTGGCGACGCGCATCCCCTTTGAATGCGCGGATTGCGCTTGCGCAGGACCTTTGGGCCACCAACATTCACGAGGCCCGTGTGCTAGCTGCCAAACTCCTGACGCAGGCCCGCATGAACCCCGATGGGGCGGTCTGGGCCCTGATCTGCAGTTGGGTGCCTGAGTGCGACGGCTGGGCTATCGCCGATCATGTGTGCACCGCCGGCCAGAAGCGCCTTGTCGCCACCCCCGCGCGACTGGCCGAAATCTCTGCATGGGCCGCATCCGAGCAGCTTTGGACCCGATGGGCCGCACTCGCAATCACTGCGCCCTTCACCCGCGCCCGCCATCCAAAACCCGTAGAGCTCGAGGCACGCGAAGAGGTGCTGGGATGGGCGTCCGTCTATCTCGACCACCCGGAGCCGATTTTGCACAAAGCCGTTGCTGCCTGGCTGCGCGATCTTGCGAAGCGCGATCCAGATCGGGTGCGCGCATTTCTCGAAAAACACGGCAAGCGGATGCAGGGCGCAGCACGGCGTGAGGCAATGAAAAACCTGCCCCGCACCCTAAGCTAATGCAGGGGCTTGCCTCGTCAGGCGCCGCCTGTGGCGATGACTTCCACCTCGGCAATTGACGTCAACGAGAGGCCAAGCTGGCGCATGGCGCTGAGCGACAAACGCGCGCCCGCGCCACCTGAGGGGCGCAGTTCCACCTCAACGCTTGATCCGGTGCTGGGCACACGAATACGGCCCGGCGTGGGCTGTGAAACATACCGCGTCTGGGCCCAAAGCCCACCGAGAGAGGCATCTCCAAGTGTTGCGGTCTCTACGCCCAACAGCCCGGGCGAAACGATGCCCCCCACGGCGATGGGCGCTGCTGCGCTGGCCTCCCCCAAGGTGCCTTCAACCACGCCGGACAGCGGCGCACCGACCTCTCCTTCGGCGGGCGCTCCATCGGGGCCTGATTCTGAATCAGGCGCGCCAGAGGCAGACCCGGATACGGATACCCCCACGCCATTGGTACCAAGTGTGATTCCACCAGTTGGATTACATCCGGCCAGCAAAAGCACGGCGACGAGGGCGGTAGGGACAAAATTGCGCATAAGCGCACATTAATTGTCCGGGGCATGGGCCGCAATGTCCCATTCTCGCCGCTTGTGGCCAGCGCGCACAGGCCCTAGCCTGTCTGAAGGAGGAGCCAGCCCATGAATGCGCCCAGCCACCCGAACGTTACCGAGAAATCTGCCCCGCTGATTGATCCGTTTGCACGGGCCATCACCTATCTGCGGGTATCGGTTACCGATCGGTGCGATTTCCGCTGCGTCTATTGCATGGCAGAGAACATGACCTTTCTGCCGAAGAAAGAATTGTTGACGCTGGAAGAGCTGGACAGGCTGTCCTCCGCTTTCATCCGGCTCGGCGTCGAAAAGCTGCGCATCACCGGCGGCGAGCCGCTCGTGCGCAAAGGGATCATGACGTATTTCGAGGCCATGTCGCGTCATCTTGCCAGTGGCAACCTCAAGGAACTGACACTGACAACCAATGGTTCCCAGCTTGCCCGCTTTGCCCAGCCCCTGGTGGATGCAGGCGTGCGTCGGATCAATGTCTCACTGGATACACTTGACGATGACAAGTTTGCCCGCGTCACACGCTGGGGCCGCCTGCCCCAAGTGATCAGCGGTATTGATGCCGCCCAAGCCGCAGGCTTGCGGATCAAGATCAATGTGGTTGCCTTGAAGGGCTTCAACGAGGATGAACTTTTCCGCATCGTCGACTGGTGCGCAGAACGCGATATGGACCTGACCTTTATCGAGGTCATGCCCATGGGCGATCTGGGCGGCGAAGACCGGGTCGGGCAATATTGGTCCTTGAAAGACCTGCGGGGGCAGTTGGCCCAAAGATTTACACTGCAAGAGTTGGATGAGCGTACAGGTGGCCCCGCCCGCTATGTCCGCCTTGAGGAAACGGGCCAGAAAATTGGCTTCATCACGCCCCTGACCCACAACTTCTGCGAAAGCTGTAACCGGGTGCGTCTGACCTGCACGGGCGAGTTGTACATGTGCCTTGGCCAGGAAGATATGGCGGATCTCCGATCACCGCTGCGCGCATCCACCGATGATGCCTATGTTGAGGCCGCTATCCGTGACGCGATCAAGCTGAAGCCAAAGGGCCATGATTTCGACTATTCGCGCCAAAAAGCAGATGGTCAGGTCAGCCGCCACATGAGCCACACCGGCGGATAATCCGCTCTAGGCCCCGCGAAATAACGGGCCGGGCGGGCGATAGGCACCGCGCTCCACGTTGGATTTGGTGTGCGCGCAGCCGGAATGTCATTGGTATACCAATCCAATAGCTGAACGATGCGCACGTGCGGTAGCAGGGTTTTCTGTTCTGACCGCCTAGGCCTGCGGCGGCACAATTTGTCAGCCTTGAAGGGCTATCGCATATTCCCAAAGCTCCCGCATGGATGAGCTTCACCGCCCAAAATATTGATTGTATTATATGTTAAGAGACTCTTCTGAGGCCTGTCCCTGCGAGACCTGCAGACCAGTACGCTCAACATCAGTCTTTGACACCCCTTGAAGACGCGACGTGCCGATTGTCCCGCTGGTTTTGATCACCCCTAAGAAGCGCCAGTGCGCAGTCGCAAATCTGAAGCGACCTCCACCAGCCTACTCCGCAGTGATCCAAGCCAGCCCACAGCTTATCTGGTTACGATGCGCCTATGCCCTGCGCTCGAATGCCTCTTTCAATTTCTGCACCGCCGCAGTAAGTGGCCCGCAACGCCGCGCATCTGCAAAAGATCCAGCGGCCCTTTTCTTTTTTGGAAGGACCGAACATGGACCTGCGCAACATCGCGATTATCGCCCACGTGGACCACGGCAAGACAACCCTTGTGGACGAACTGCTCAAGCAGTCTGGCACCTACCGTGAAAACCAGGCCGTGACCGAGCGCGCCATGGACAGCAACGATCTGGAGCGCGAACGCGGGATCACCATCCTCGCCAAAGCCACAAGCGTTGAATGGAAGGGCACCCGGATCAATATCGTGGACACCCCCGGCCACGCAGATTTCGGTGGTGAGGTTGAGCGCATCCTGTCGATGGTGGATGGCGTTGTGCTGCTGGTGGATGCCGCCGAAGGCCCCATGCCCCAAACCAAGTTCGTGACGTCCAAGGCGCTTGCGCTGGGTCTGCGCCCGATCGTCGTGCTCAACAAGGTCGACAAGCCCGACGCAGAGCCTGATCGCGCCCTCGACGAGGTGTTTGACCTGTTTGCTGGGCTCGATGCCAATGACGACCAGCTCGATTTCCCGCACATGTATGCCTCGGGCCGTTCCGGCTGGGCGGATCACGAGATGAACGGCCCACGCAAGGATCTGGCCGCTCTGTTTGATCTGATCGTCAATCACGTGCCCAAGCCGCGCCAGATCGCCCGCCAAGAGGATGATTTCCGCATGTTGGCCACAACGCTGGGCTCTGACCCGTTTGTGGGCCGCATCCTGACCGGTCGGGTGGAAAGCGGCAGCCTGAAGGTGGGCGCCACTGTTCAGGCGTTGTCGCGTGTCGGACAGAAGATCGAGCAATTCCGGGTTACGAAGATCCAAGCCTTCCGCGGCCTGCAAATGCAAGACATCGAGGAGGCTGTCGCCGGTGATATCGTCAGCCTTGCCGGCATGTCAAAGGCCACCGTTGCCGACACGATCTGCGCGCTGGCAGTGGATGAACCCCTGGACGCCCAGCCCATCGACCCGCCCACCATCACCGTAACCTTCGGGATCAACGACAGCCCGCTCGCTGGCCGCGATGGCAAGAAGGTGCAAAGCCGCGTGATCCGTGACCGCCTCATGAAAGAGGCCGAATCCAACGTGGCCATCAAGATCGCCGACACGCCGGGCGGCGAGGCGTTCGAGGTATCGGGGCGCGGTGAGTTGCAGATGGGCGTTCTGATCGAAAACATGCGGCGCGAGGGCTTTGAGCTGTCGATCTCGCGGCCTCAGGTGATCATGCGGGATGTCGATGGCGAGACGATGGAGCCGATCGAAGAGGTGACCATCGATGTGGATGATGATTACTCAGGCGCGGTGATCGAAAAGCTGACCGGCGCCCGCAAGGGCGAGTTGACCGAGATGCGCCAGCAATCGGGCAAGACGCGCATTATCGCGCATGTGCCATCGCGCGGACTGATCGGCTATCAGGGCGAATTCCTGACCGACACGCGCGGCACCGGCGTTCTGAACCGCGTGTTCCACGGCTGGTCGCCCTACAAGGGGGCGATCCCGGGCCGGCGCGCAGGCGTGCTTGTTTCGATCGAGAACGGCGACGCAGTGGCCTATGCTCTGTGGAACCTCGAGGATCGCGGAAAGATGTTCATCAACCCGCAGGACAAGGTCTATGAGGGCATGATCATTGGCGAGCATTCCCGCGACAATGATCTTGAGGTGAACCCGCTAAAGGGCAAAAAGCTGACCAACGTTCGGGCCAGTGGCTCTGATGAGGCCGTGCGCCTGACACCGCCGATCCAGTTGAGCCTGGAAGAAGCCATTGCCTATATCGACAATGATGAGCTTGTCGAAGTGACGCCGAACGTGATCCGGCTGCGCAAGCGCTATCTCGATCCCCATGAGCGCAAGCGGATGGCCAAAACCGCAAGCTGAATTTGGGCCTCTCAATGCGTGCACACGGGTCTCGACATGCCGAGGCTCGGGTGGGGCGCGGCCGCCGTCACATGGAGGGGGATGCCGCGCGCGCCAGAGCGCTGTCCGCATCCTTGAGAACGATAATCGGATCGCCGACAGATAACGGCCCCGTCCGCAAAACCTGTGCGCACCAGCCCCCATGCCCGCGCATCGCATTGTAGCCGCCCACGCCCAGCACATGCTCCATTCGGGAACAGGGCGCGCAGGGGCCCGTCACTTCGAGCACGGAGTGGGCACCGATTTGCAGGCATTTGCCGCGGGTCGCCGATAGATTAAGCCCGGAAATCACAAGATTTCTGCGCAGATCCGCCGCCCTAAGGGCGTCGTGGCCGCTCAGCGCGCGCAGCACAGGCAAATGTTCCGACTGGATCAGGCTCACGGCGCGCTTGCCGGGGCGGGCGTGATCCCCGTCGATCCCGTCCTGCAAAAGCTGGGCCGCGTCTAAGTCGTGCGGCTCCCCCTTACGGTGGGGCCGCACCAAAATTTGCTCAACCCGCCCTGGCCTTGGAAACCGGCTGGTCAGCTCGGCCAGGGTCAGCATGGGATCAGGCTTCCTCGACGATCACCAGATCCCGCTCAGAGGCGCCGCGGGCATGGCCGAGCGCTTCCTGATATGTGGCAGAGCCATAGCAGGCCTCCGCCGCAGCCAAAGAAGGGAACCAAGCCACAACATTGCGCGGACGATCCCGGCCCTCAAGCTGCTTATAGGGGCCGCCCCGTGCCAGGAACTTACCGCCATGGGCCGTGATGGCCTGGGTGGCGATGGCCGCATAACGGCCATAAGCCTCCTCATCGGACACCAGCACGTTGGCAATCCAGTATGCGCCTTTGACTTCACTCATGATGCGGATCCTTCCAGCAATGTTTCGACAGCCTTGATGGCGGCATCGGCCTGCGCTGCATCTTTGCCGCCGCCCTGCGCCATATCGGGCCGGCCACCGCCGCCCTTGCCGCCCAGTTCGACAACCGCGGCCCGCACCATATCAACCGCAGACACGCGTCCGGTCAGATCATCGGTGACACCGGCTGCCACGGCTGCCTTGCCACCGGTATCGGCGATCAACAGCACGGCACCGGAGCCGAGTTGGCCCTTATAAGCATCGATCAATCCGGGCAGGTCTTTTCCTGTGACCCCCTGCACGGCCTGGGCGATCAGCTGCACGCCGGCCACATCACGCGCCTTGGGGCCATCGGACGCCCCGCCGCCGGCAAGCGCCAACTGCTTGCGCAAATCGGCAACCTCTGCGGCGAGGGCCTTGCGTTCATCGAGCAGCGCCTTCACGCGCGCATTCACCTCGCTGGCCGGGGCCTTCATGGTGAGCGACACTTCCGAAAGCCGGCGCTCCTGTTCGGCCAGATAGGCGCGAGCCGCTTCGCCCGTCAGCGCCTCGATCCGGCGCACGCCCGCCGAGGAAGCGCTGTCCCCCAGCGTTACAAACAGGCCGATATCCCCGGTCTGGCGCACATGGGTGCCGCCGCAGAGTTCGATCGACCATGTGTCGCCATCGGTGCCTTTGCCCGTATCGGCCTGCCCCATGGACACCACGCGCACCTCATCACCGTATTTCTCGCCAAACAACGCCTGAGCGCCCATGGCGCGGGCGTCGTCTGGTGTCATGATGCGGGTTTCGACAGGCGTGTTCTGGCGGATGAAGGCATTCACGCGGGTTTCGACCTCAGCAATGTCGTCCAGCGACAGCGCAGCCCCGTGGGAGAAATCAAACCGCAGACGATCATCCGCATTCAACGATCCGCGCTGCGCCACATGATCGCCCAGCCGCTCGCGCAGGGCTTCATGCAGCAAATGCGTGGCCGAGTGATTGGCGCGGATTGCCGCCCGGCGGGCATGATCGACGACCAACTCAGCCCCCTGCCCCACGCTCACGGTGCCCTCTGTCACCTCTGCATCGTGGATAAAGACACCAGCAGACTTGGTCGTACCCGTGATGCGCGCGGCTCCGGTGTCTGTCTTGAGCAGGCCGGTATCCCCAACCTGACCGCCAGATTCCGCATAGAACGGCGTCTGGTTCAAAACGAAAGCAACCTTCTCACCCGTCGCAGCCTGATCCGCTGTCTCGCCATCCTGCACAATCGCGAGCACTTGGCCCTCGGCGGTTTCCGTATCGTAGCCCAGGAACTCGGTCGGGCCATTGGCCTCTGCCAGCTCAAACCAAACGGCGGCATCCGTGGCCTGCCCGGAGCCAGTCCACGCGGCACGCGCCTTGGCTTTCTGCTCTTCCATGGCTGCATCAAAGCCCGCCACGTCGACAGCACGCCCTTTCTCGCGCAGCGCATCCTGCGTCAGATCGAGGGGGAAGCCATAGGTGTCATAGAGCTTAAATGCGGCGGCGCCCGGCAGATCCGAGCCATCAGGGATGCCGGCCAGCTCATCATCGAGCAGGCGCAGACCGCGATCCAACGTCTGGCGGAAGCGGGTTTCCTCCGAGCGCAGCGTTTCTTCGATCAGAGCCTGTGCCTGGCCAAGTTCCGGATAGGCGCGGCCCATCTGCGCCACCAGTTCCGGCACCAAACTGTGCATCAGGGGCGCATCAACGCCCAGCTGGTGGGCATGGCGCATGGCCCGGCGCATGATCCGACGCAACACATAGCCCCGCCCCTCGTTGGATGGCATCACGCCATCGGCAATCAGGAAGGATGTGGAACGCAGGTGATCGGCGATCACCCGATGATGGACGGCCTTCCCTTCCTGATCGGGATCCACATTCGTCAGGTTGGCGCTGGCCTCGATCAGGGCGCGCATCATGTCCGTGTTGTAGTTGTCGTTGGTGCCCTGCAAAAGCGCGGCAACACGCTCGATCCCCATGCCGGTATCGATTGACTGCATGTCCAAGGCACGCATGGAGCCGTCTTCGAACTGTTCGTTCTGCATGAAGACGATGTTCCAGATCTCGATGAAGCGGTCACCGTCCTCCTCAGGGCTGCCGGGAGGGCCACCCCAGAAATCCTCGCCGTGATCGTAGAAGATCTCGGTGCAGGGCCCACAGGGGCCGGTGGGGCCCATCTGCCAGAAATTGTCAGAAGTCGCGATGCGAATGATGCGATCATCGCTCAGCCCGGCTACCTTTTTCCAAATCTCTGCCGCCTCTTCATCGGTGTGATAGACCGTGACCAGCAGCTTGTCCTTGGGGATTTCCAGTTCCTTGGTGATCAGCTCCCAGGCATAGGGGATCGCCTCGGTTTTGAAATAATCCCCAAAGGAGAAATTCCCGAGCATTTCGAAGAACGTATGGTGGCGCGCCGTGTATCCGACATTGTCGAGGTCATTGTGCTTGCCTCCGGCGCGGACACATTTTTGCGCCGTGGTTGCGCGGGAATAATCCCGTGTCTCAACACCCGTGAAAAGGTTCTTGAACTGAACCATCCCCGAGTTCGCGAACATCAGCGTCGGATCGTTGCGGGGTACAAGGGGGGAACTGTCGACCACTTCGTGCCCTTGGCGGCGGAAATAGTCGAGGAAAGTGGTGCGGATGTCGTTCAGGCTGGCCATGGAACCCTCTGGGATGCGTCGAGGGTGAGATGTAGCCTTGGGCGCTGGCACTGTCCACAGGGCGCGTGCTGTGTTCAGATGCGAAACGGGGCCCGTATGCGGGGCCCCGGTTGCTTATTTCAAAAGGGAATGCAGACGATCAGCCCTCAAGGAGGTCATCATCGTCTTCACTGCCCGGTGGCATATCGAAATCGAGCCCGTGCGCCGCCCGGATCTTGTCTTCGATCTCCAAGGCGATGCGGGTGTTTTCCTTGAGGAATGTTTTTGCGTTTTCCCGCCCCTGGCCAATCCGCTCGTCCCCGTAGGAGAACCAAGCGCCGGATTTGTCGACCACACCGGCTTTCACACCCAGATCGAGCAATTCGCCCATTTTCGAGATGCCCTCGCCATACATGATGTCAAACTCGACCTGCTTGAAGGGCGGCGCCACCTTGTTCTTGACGACTTTCACGCGCGTGGCGTTGCCCACCACTTCGTCTCGATCCTTGATGGCACCAATGCGGCGGATATCGAGGCGCACGGAGGCGTAGAATTTCAGAGCATTGCCGCCCGTTGTGGTTTCCGGTGAGCCAAACATCACGCCGATCTTCATCCGGATCTGGTTGATGAAGATGACCATACAGTTGGAGCGCGCAATCGAGCCTGTCAGCTTGCGCATCGCTTGGCTCATCAGGCGGGCATGGACCCCAACAGAACTGTCGCCCATATCGCCCTCAAGCTCTGACTTCGGCGTCAAAGCTGCAACCGAGTCGACCACCACGAGGTTGACTGCGCCAGAGCGCACAAGCGTGTCCGTAATCTCAAGCGCCTGCTCGCCCGTGTCCGGCTGGGAAATCAGCAATTCATCGAGGTCAACACCTAGCTTGCGGGCATATTGCGGATCGAGGGCGTGCTCAGCATCCACAAAGGCACAAACACCGCCCTTTTTCTGCTCTTCGGCCACCGCATGCAGGGTCAAAGTTGTCTTGCCCGAGCTTTCAGGCCCATAGATTTCGATAATGCGCCCTTTGGGCAATCCGCCGATGCCAAGCGCGATGTCGAGGCCCAGCGAGCCCGTCGAGGTCGCCTCAATCTCCGCCACCGGATTGTCGGCGCCCAGCTTCATGATGGAGCCTTTTCCGAACTGCCGTTCGATCTGTGCCAAGGCACTGTCGAGTGCCTTCTTCTTATCGTCGCCGCGCTTGTCTGCCATTGTCAGGAGGTCCGCTTTCGCCATTGTTTCCATCCTTATTCCATAGGCCGCTCGGGGCGGCAACGGGTGCTCTTGTTCCTTAATTGTTCTCGTAGTGCCACCACAATGAGAACATATCAAGAAAATTTTCAATAAGGTTTAGAAAATCGTGTTTAAAATAGCGTAAACATCTCACCAAATCAGTGGATTTGCTCCTGAACCAATTCGGTCAACTCCGACAGAGAGAAGGGTTTGGGCAGGAATACTGAGTTTGGAATTTCATCGCGTTTGTCCGGGAAACTGTCCTCCGCGTAGCCGGATACGAAAACCACATGCACATCTGGCCGCCGCTTGCGCGCCTTGCGCACCCATGTCGGACCATCCAAGCCTGGCATGACCACATCGGTGACAAAGACATCAATGTGCAAATCTGGATCTTCGAGCGTTTTCAGAGCTTCCTCGGCATTTTCCGCCTCCAGCACCGTGTAGCCGCGCATGCGCAGGGCACGTGAGGCGAACGCCCTTACAGGGGCTTCGTCCTCCACAAGCAAAACAACGCCATCGCTGTGCTCCTTGGTCTCTTTTTTCTCGGGTTGAACCGGACTGCTCTGCTCAGCCCTGTCTTCCTCAGGACTGTCCGCCGGGAAGAGCAATGAGAAGGTGGATCCTTGACCTTCGGTGCTGTCCACGAAGATGTACCCGCCTGTCTGCTTCACGATACCGTAGGCGGTTGAGAGACCAAGGCCGGTGCCTTCCCCGACCCGCTTCGTGGTATAGAACGGCTCAAAGATCTTGGTGAGCTTATCAGGGGCAATGCCGGTGCCCGTATCTGTCACGGCAATCGACACATAGCTTCCCTGTGGGACAACAACCCGATCGCGCGTGAACGGGGCGCTGAATTCCGAGATGCGCGTGTCTATGCGGATTGTTCCGCCATCTGGCATCGCATCTCGGGCATTCACCACAAGGTTCATCAGAACCTGCTCCAACTGCCGCTTGTCTGCACGCACCGGGGGCATGCCGGCCTCATGGGCAAGCTCAAGCACGATCTTTTCTCCGACCAAGCGGTTTAGCAGGTGGATCAATTCGCCCATCGTATTGCGCAAATCGATTGTTTCGAGTTGCAGGTTCTGTTTGCGTGAGAAGGCCAGCAGCTGGCCGACGAGACTGGCAGCCCGGTTGGCATTCTGATTGATCTGCATCAGATCGCCATAGTCCGGGTCGCTGCTGTCATGGCGCAACAACAAAAGATCGCAATGGCCTGAAATCGCCGTCAGAAGATTGTTGAAATCATGCGCAACGCCACCTGCAAGCTGGCCAATCGCCTGCATCTTCTGCGATTGCACAAACTGGGCTTCAAGGTTTTTCAGTTCGGTCGCATCGGTCAGCACGGCGACAAGGGCCGTTTCATCCGCGCCGCGCACGGGATTGAGAGATACACGAATGAACCGTTCTTCATAGTCGCGCACCTGCACCATCTCTGACTTTGGCGGCATTCGCCCTGAGGCCACATCCTCCAGCCAGTCGCGCACGGGCCGCCCAAGCCCCTCCACCAGACGCGCCAATTGTGCGCCAGGCGCCGCGGCCGCCCCAAGCAATTCAAGCGCTTGCGCGTTTGCTTCAAGGATGCGCCCTGTACTGGTGAGGCGCGCCAAAGCAATCGGAATGGAATCAAGATCCGAATTTGAAAATTCGGTTTTTGCATTGGGCATATCGGGCAAAGCGACCAGCATGATGCCACGCGCATTGCCTTGTGTTGATGTGACTTGGGCCAAAACCTGCCTAGGGCCATCGAGCGTTTCGACACCATATAACCCATCCCCGCTGAAACCCGTGGGGAAAATGTCCTCAAGTCGCGTCCGCCGTGCACCAAAGAACTGACGCGCTGCTCTGTTGCAGTAGGTAACGGCGCCATCATCTTCGACAGAGACAAGGGGCAGCGGCACCATATCTCGCCAGTTCTCAGACCTATTGGCGAAAGCTTCAGGCACCATGCGCCAGAGCAAAATACCACCCGATGCGGACACAACGGTCAGCCTTGAGGCGGCATCATCGACACCAATCAAATCACTCACATGCCCATTTCGAGCCGCCTCGCTTCGGATTCGCTCCAAGCTTATGGCTGGTGCCGCAAAGTGCTGTCCAAGCAGAGCTTCAACATGAACGCCGACAAAGTCTCCGAATACGCGTTGCGCATATGGATTCGCATCCAACACGGTGCCAGTTCTATCGGTGATCAGCGACATATACGGATCATGACGCTGTGCGTCAGAAAGCACATTGAGCACGGTGTCTTTGCCGAATGCGGCCCGTGACCGGGTCCAGAACAGGACACCGGCGCAAAATGCCATGACGAGACCAAGGAAAAACAAAAATGCCGCGGGCACAGGCTCTGATACAAACAGAGCTGACGCACACAAGGGCACAGCAAACACAACTAATATGCCTACCGGCCCTAGAGAGTGCCGGAGTGTGCGCAACCCTCCCTGAAATCCAGCGGAGGAAGTTGTGAGTTGAAAGTCTTGATTCGACACCGTCACACTGTCTTAAGGAAATGGTTAATAGCACATTAACCAGCGTGCTCTCAGAACATCCAAATTACAACCTTAACGTGTTATTTGCGGCGAAAAATCGCCACAAAAAGTCCATCTGCTCCCTCGGCGGGTGAAATCGCACGTTGCAGGGCCAAGGCCCATTGGCTTTGTGCACTCAGAAAGGCTGCAACCCTATCCTGATTTTCCTCCGGCAACATCGAACACGTCATGTAGACCAATGCTCCCTCCGGTGCGGCAAGATCGGCGCAGGCCTTCAGAATGCTGTCTTGGACCGTATTGAGTTCGGCGAGGCGCGCCGGGGTCAGGGCCCATTTGGCTTCCGGCTGCCTGCGCCAAGCCCCACTGCCAGAGCAGGGAACATCCGCGACCACAACATCAAAAGGCGCATGGCGCGACACCGCATCGCCGGACAAGACCTTGATCTGCGCACCCGCACGGGCCGCACGGGCTGGCAAATCAGATAGACGACGCGGATTGGCATCATGGGCAAAATACCGGGCATCCACACGCGCCGCGAGCGCCAGCGATTTGCCGCCCCCACCAGCACAATAATCCAACACCCTGTCATCCTTGCGGAGTGGAACAACATCTGCGACCGCCTGAGACGCGGCATCTTGAATTTCCACCCTGCCAGTCTGATAGGCCTTGGCGTTGCGCAGCTTGCGTGCGCCCTCCGTCACAACCAGAGCCGTTGGGGAAAGCGGGTGCGGCTGGGCTAGGATCCCCTCTGCGGCAAGCGCAGAGATCGCCTCCTTTTGCGTCGATTTTCCACTGTTCACACGCAGGTGCAAATCTGCCCGACTGCGCATCAGCGCAAGCACGTCTTCACACGCGTCCCCCAACCCGCGTTTCAAAGAAGGCAGCAACCAGTCGGGTACATCCGCGACGGGACGTACGCCAGAGGGCACGGATTTTTCAGCCTGAGACAAGGGAGCGGGCGCATGGCCCTGCCCCGTGAACATCTCATCCGGGTCTGTGCCTGCCGCGCGCAGCGCTCCGATCATCAAGGTGCGCCCATCCAAACTATCCGCCGCACCGCCACCCAACAGCGCGCAGCTTTGCCGGCAACGCAACACGTCAAACACATGATCGCGAATGGCAGCACGGTCTTTGGAGCCGGCGAAGCGGGAACGGCGCGCCCAGGTTGTCAGGGCCTTTTCGGCCGCAACGCCCAATGCAATCTCATCGAGGATTTCGATGGATGCCGCAATGCGGGCTTCAGGTGTCATTGCAAGCCTCCCATTTTTCACAAGCTGCGAGATATCAGACTGCGCAGATCATTGCCCATGCTGCCGCCCCGCGATCACGCCGCGCAGTTCCTCGAGACCGCGCGTCCGACCGATCAAGGGATAGCCGGGATACCCATTGGCCGCCAGATCGCCCGGTAGCGGGCGTGTTGGGTCGTCCGGATTTATGTACAGACGCAGCCCCCAAAGCTTTGACTGTGGGCATTACCTCCTGCAGTAAGGGGCATGAAACCACAACGCAAATCATCGGGTGTGGGGCTTTCCCAAGGCGCGAGAACCTGTCGCAGCCCTGCCACATCATAGCGCGCATAGGCACCGGACAAGCCAGACATGATCGCAGTTAGCAGTTGCGCACGCCCATCGTCACCCATGGAATCTGACGGGCGCTCGGCTATGGCGCAGGCAATGCCCTCCGGCATCAAGCGGCGGGTCTAGGCGGATGCGCGTCCAGTCGAGAATGGGCATAGAGGTGCAGCACACCGTATGCACAGCCTCGGCCGTCAGATTGGCAAGCGACTGTCGATGGTTGGCAAACAGGCCGCCCAGCCCGCCCTGCCCGCGCCTGATGTCTTCATGGACCGGCAATCTTTCGACAACCGCCCAATGCATGTTGCCGGGCGCGCCCACGATCAGAGCCTTTCGCCGCGAGATCTCTTCGCGGGACCGCACCTCGCCATAGAGGATGTCATGCAGCGCCATGACGACGCCGCGCGCCCTCGTCTGGGCAACTTCTTCAAGCCCGATCGCGCCGCGAGCTGCAAACCAGCGTCAGCTTTTCAACATGCCCAACTCCACCGCTTTGGTGAGATTAGCTCGCATAGTGAGAAGCCGCGCGGCAATGCGGATATCGCTTGCAGCTGCCAAGTATTTCCACTTGGCCCTTGCGGGATGCAGTAAAAAGGCCTTGTGTGGGGTGGGTTAAACGGGGGGCAAAAATGGCCAAAGTTCTGCTGTACTATGCGCATCCGGGTCACAAGTACTCGCGGGCGAATGCGGCTTTGGCCGAAGCCGCTCAGGCCGTTGCGGGCAGCACCGGCGACCTCAGCTTTGTGGATCTCTATGCGCGATATCCACGCCACAACATCAAGGTTGATGCAGAACAAGACAACTTGCGCGCCCATGACGTGATCCTGTTCCAGTTTCCAATGTTCTGGTATTCGACCCCGTCCATAATCAAAGAATGGCAGGATCTGGTGTTGGAGCATGGCTTCGCTTACGGGGCTGGCGGCACGGCCCTAAAAGGCAAGCGTATGATGCTGGCCATTACAACATCCGGGCCTGAAGAAGCCTATTCACCGCAGGGCTACCAGAACCACACCCTGCGCACCTTCCTCTCGCCGCTGCAGCAGACGGCGCATCTTTGCAACATGCGCTTTCTTGCGCCCTATGTCCTTTATGGCGCTTTGAAATCTTCGCTCTCAGAGGGGATCCGGCCCCATGCGGAAGGGTATCGCAAATTGCTGCACGCGCTGATCGAAGATCGTCTCGACGAGGCCGCTGCCGAACAAGCCGAAACATTGCACCACGACACATTGCCCCTGATTGAGAAGGCCTGATCCATGACAGATTTCCTGCTGCTTGCCTTTATCTTCCTTGTGGCCGGTGTTGTCGCTGTCCCAATTGCCACCCGGCTCGGGCTGGGCTCTGTACTGGGATACTTGATTGCAGGAATTGTTATCAGCCCGGCGCTGGCGGCGATCGGTGTTGACGTAATTTCGATCCAGCACTTTGCCGAGTTTGGCGTTGTGATGATGCTGTTTCTCGTTGGGCTTGAGCTTGAGCCAAGGATGCTTTGGCAGATGCGGGCGCGGCTGCTGGGCTTAGGCGGCCTTCAGGTGCTGGGCACGACAGCGATCATAACGGGCGTTGCCATGGCCTTTGGGCAGCCTTGGACCATTGCTTTGGCAATTGGCGCGGTGCTGGCGCTGTCTTCCACAGCGATCGTGCTGCAAACGCTCAATGAAAAGGGGCTGATGAAAAGCGACGGCGGGCAATCCAGCTTTTCTGTTCTGCTGTTTCAGGACATCGCTGTTATCCCGATGCTGGCGCTGATCCCTCTTCTGGCTCTGCCAGAGTTGACGGATCTCGCCACCAGCGCAGGCGGCGCCCATGAAACCGTTGCCGCCGCCCATGGCGCCGAGACATCCCATGCCACGGCCACGACCCACTCGGATGCAGGCCAATCAGATGCTGGCCACGGGGATGGCCACGGTGACGGACATGGGGATGGGCACGGCGCGTCCCTCAGCCTCGTGGACGGCCTCAATGGCTGGCAAACAACCCTGGTGACACTGGCCGCCATCGGGGCCGTGATCTTGGGTGGGGTCTATCTTACCCATCCCATTTTCCGCTTTATCGCTATGGCCGGGCTGCGAGAGCTGTTCACGGCGACCGCGCTGCTGTTCGTGATCGGGATTGCACTGCTGATGTCTCTGGTCGGCCTGTCGCCCGCCCTAGGCACGTTCCTGGCAGGAGTCGTTCTGGCAAACAGCGAATATCGCCACGAGCTTGAAAGCGATATCGATCCCTTCCGCGGCCTCCTCTTGGGCCTGTTTTTCATGACCGTTGGGGCCGGGATCAACTTCGGGCTGCTTTCGGCCAATATCACGATGATCCTCGCACTCACCCTCGGTTTGATGTGTGTGAAAGGCCTCGTGCTGCTGGTGCTGGCATGGCTGTTTAAGCTGCAAGGTGCGGATAAGTGGCTGTTGGCGCTTGGGCTGGCACAGGCTGGTGAGTTTGGCTTCGTGCTGCTGTCCTTCACGGTTGCCAATAATGTCATCCCCGGCCCCATCGCCGACCAACTGCTGCTGATTGTTGCCCTGTCCATGCTGCTCACCCCTGCCCTGTTCATTTTCTACGACCGGGTCATTGTTCCACGCGCGGAAACCGCGCAGGAACGCGAAGCCGATGAAATCGATGAAAAGAGCGACATCATCATTGCCGGCCACGGGCGGTTTGGCGGCATCGTCAACCGCATGCTGCGCGCGGCGGGCTATCAGCCAACGGTACTCGACTATAGCGCTGCTCAACTTGTTCGACTGCGTGCCTTCGGTTTGCGTGTCTTTTTCGGCGATGCCAGCCGGCCTGACCTGCTTCATGCAGCAGGTATCGAGAACGCCAAGCTGGTGGTGGTGGCCATCGATGGCAAGGAGCAAATCACGGAACTGGTTCGCCATATCGCGCGCCACTACCCCCATGTGCATGTTGTTGCCCGCGCCATTGATCGGGCGCATGTCTATGATCTCTATGCGGCGGGCTGTCGGGACATCATCCGCGAGACGTTTGACAGCAGCGTGCGCGCGGGCCGCAGCGCCTTTGAGGCGCTTGGCATGCACCCCTTTGAGGCAGAACAAACCGCCCGACATTTCGTGAATGATGACCGGGCCGCGCTCGCGGCGCTCGCCGAAGTCTATGACCCAAACCTGCCCCTCGATGAAAACCCCGCCTATGTGGCTCGGTCCAAGGAACTGATACAGGAGCGGGAAGCTCAGATATTCGGCACGGGACAGGCTTTTGCGCAGGAAACGGATCGCGGCTGGGCGCCCCCCAGCATTCAGGACCTTGAGGCTGAGGAAAACCGCGCTGTAGAAGGCTGATCACAAAAGCCCACCCAACAAGCAAGACGCATCGTATCAGGGCGTGTTGTACCGTCTGCCAGATTTCGCGCGCAGGGCTTTGCGGGCAGCTTTCGCCTTGGGCCCTCGCTTGCCGCTTCGCGTCGAAAGCGACGCGGAATTGATGGCTTCCTCTTCTGTTAGCCTGCGCCAACGGGCCAAGCGTTCCGGATCAACCGATCCGGCCTCAACCGCTGCGCGCACGGCGCAGCCAGGTTCCGCCCGGTGGCTGCAATCGCGAAATTTGCACTGTGCCGCCAGATCTTCGAGATCTGCAAACAGCCCAGAAATGCCTGACGCGGCATCGGTCAATTGCAATTCCCGCATACCGGGCGTGTCCATCACGAGAGCACCTTCCGGAAGCAGGTGAATGCGACGGCTGGTGGTGGTATGGCGGCCCCGTGCATCATCTTCGCGAATGGCTTGTGTTGCGATTTTGCTGTGTCCAATCAGAGCATTGGTCAATGTGGACTTCCCCACCCCGGACGACCCCAGAAACCCAATCGTCTGTCCAGGCTTGCACCAGGGCGCGAGTATCTCGCGCGGCTCCTGCGAGCGGGCATTCACACTTAGCACTTCAACATCCGGCGAAATCCTTGCCGCCGCTGACACATATCCCTCCTCTTCCGCGGCCAGATCGGGCTTGGTAAGTAAGATCACAGGGGTAATTTCGGCCTCAAGCACCAGAGCGATGTAGCGCTCAAGCCGGGCGATGTTGAAATCCTGGTTGCAGGAAGAAACAATGAAGGCCGTATCAATGTTGGCCGCAATTAGTTGCACTTGCGGCTCTTTGCCGGGCGCGCGGCGTTTCAGCAGGCTCTTTCGCGCTAGAAGCTCACTTTGAGACGGATCGCTCTGATCCAGCAACAACCAGTCGCCCACGGTTACGTCCGAACGCGGCGCCAAAACTTGATCAATCCCGTCCCCAGCCACATGCACGCCACTGCGCCGGATTTCCAGCACGCGGACCGGAGGTGTTTGCGCGAGTTTAGCACCAGTTACCTGAGCAACGAAAAACGCCTGCCAGCCAAGATTGGTAAGACGACGAGAGGCGCCTTGTGAGGAAACTTCATGTTTCATGCTTTCCTAGCAATGTCCTCTGCGTGCAGTGCAGCAAGATTAACTGGTCATTCTGAATTGGCTGGAGCACTGAGTGCCACAATATACTTGCGAATGACTGCAACAATGTCACGTGGAGAATCTCGCGATCAAACTATCGGCAACGCCAGAACTCAAAAAAAAACGCCAACACATAAGTTGCGAGCGACACACCTACGCCATGACACGTACGCTTTAACACGGACAAAAGAGTAATGCGCAGTCCAATCCCCCGCGCGCCCACTACTACTTTGAACACAAGTAATTGCTCACTATCAAAATAAAGAACTTACTTACCCGTCGTGGGCCTAAAGCTCGGTCATGCCTCCACACCTTGCTGTTTCCAAAAGTTATTTACCAATGCTCGCCCAGAATTTGCGTTATTGCCAGCACATTGTATTTCTTTGCAAACCTTTCATACATGTGGCCGTCAGAGTTCTCGCGCTTGTCGTGCCATCCCCCCTCCGCGAGCCAAACCTTTCGCCGCAAAACGACCTGCATCAAGTCAACGTTTGCGTAGCGCACAGGTATTCCAGAAAGAACGATGGCAGCATCATCGGCCTTTTCCTTGACGCGAACCCACTTGTTCCGTAAAGGGAACACCCCCCTCATTAAAATTGGATAAACCAAAATATTCTCTACTACACCGCTCGAAACTGAGACTTTCTGAAGGCTTGTACCAAGTATTTTATCACTTCTTCGAGCAATACTTTTTACAATTATCGGGAGTCGCCGCCGCCTCACTATTGTCACTGGCATAGACGCCTTTAATGCCTTCTCTTTGAGAGTTTTCACTAAATTTGGATAGAATAAATTGTCAGCGTTCGTATGTATTATCCACTCACCGCTGGCGGCACGTATGCCACGATCCCGATTAGAATGACCCCAATCACCCTCATGACGTTCAGTAATAACAAACTTTGTGTTGGGATGAAGGTCAATGTCTTTTACATCTTCTTCATAGGGAACGGCTTTGGGACCATCATGATATACAAGAACCTCGAAGTCCTTGCAGGTTTGATCAGAAAGACATTTCATTTTTCTTCTAAAGTCTGACCGTGAAACTGACTTATCATAGTCAATTACGACAATGGAAAATAGTGGAGCGCCAGAGGACATGTTGGATCTATCAATCTGATAATGAGAGCTGGAGGGCAGCACCAGCTATTTGTTTGGTCTTCAACCCGCCTTATTTTGCCTCGTCAAAAACGTCAAGCACAGTGTATATTGCCCCTCAATTTTCTGCTGAAATATTACCTTGTGAGCACCTAAAAAACGAACAAACAGATCACCACTGCCATGCGATCATAGTCAGTCAATGTTAGACTATCCGCTTCAGCGAATCCGGGTGAAGGCGTTAAATAACCATCATACGCGAAAGTAGTTGGCCGCCCATACCGTTGGTGCAAATTTCTATTTGCACGCGAATTCAGCTTACTTTCACCTGGCGCAAATTACAAACGCCGAGCTTTAGCCATTTTGCTGTACTTTACACCCGCTCGTCCAAACAGTAACTGTCGTACTGGACGTTGTTTGCTATTACAGAGAGCCCCTAGTGAAAATCGCACATCGAGAAATCGGAACGAACCACCCACCTCTGGTGATCGCGGAAATTGGGATCAACCACGGCGGCGATTTAGCAGTTGCCAAAGAAATGGTGCGCCTGGCGGCAAGCTCAGGCTGTGAAATGGTCAAGCACCAAACACATTTTGTCGAAGACGAGATGACCGATGAAGCAAAGGCAATTTATCCCCCCAACGCAGACGTCTCCATCTGGGATGTGATGGCGCAATGTGCGCTCTCCGCCGATGAAGAGCTCGAGTTAAAGCGCTATACAGAAGAGCTGGGCATGATCTTTATATCAACGCCCTTTTCGCGCAAAGCGGCCGATTTCCTTGCCGAAGCGGACGTACCCGCCTTTAAGATTGGATCGGGTGAGGCCGATAATTTGCCCCTGATCCGCCATATCGCATCCTTCGGAAAGCCCGTCATCATGTCCACGGGTATGCAAACAATCGACACGATGCGCCGCTCGGTGGCAATCCTCGAAGAGGCCGGCATTGAGTATGCGTTGCTGGAATGCACAAACCTCTATCCTTCTCCACCGGAGATCGTCTCTCTCCGCGGTGTAACCGACCTTCAAGAAGCGTTTCCGAATGCCGTTGTTGGATTTTCCGACCATTCCATTGGCCCGGAGATGGCGCTTGCTTCCGTTGCGCTGGGTGCTTGCATCTTGGAGCGCCACTACACCGACACGCGCTACCGTCAAGGGCCGGACATTATCAACTCCATGGATCCATCTGAGCTTCGGCTGATGATCGAACGCTCTCGCGAGATCTGGATTGCCGCAAACAATCCTAAACAACGCACGCAGGCCGAAGAATCCGTCTATGCCTTTGCCAGAGCCTCGGTTGTAGCCGACCGGGATTTGCCTGCAGGACATGTCATTACGGAGCGAGATATCTGGGCCAGACGCCCGGGTTCTGGTGAAATTCCAGGCTTTGACTTTGATAAGGTAGTTGGTCAAAAACTCAGGCATGCGGTGAAACGTAATACACAAATGTCTTGGGATGATTTCGAAGAAACGCCCTACATGAAGGTCGAAAGAAACTCTGACCTGTAATTCGCCGTGAAGCTAAGTGCCTTCCCTGAGCTATAGAAAAAGTGTCTTATTTCGTTAGTTTCTTCTTTCCAACATAACGCATAAAATTGAAGCCAACCCCAAAACAGAACTTGGTGACAGCGTGCGTAAATTTAAAGCTGGCTATCTCATGATTGACCTAAACACTAGCCCGGATCTCTTTAATAACGACAGGCTCCACATTCTGCAATCGTTTTTCATCAAACGCTCGCAATATATTACGTCTAGCTAAAACATAATGGCGCTCATTATTCTTCTTTATGAACGGTAGAAGAAGCATTTTTAGGCTAAGGATAGGAGCAGCAGCTATATAGTTTTTTGCCTCAGACGACAAAATAATCAAGTCTCTTATTTCCTTGATAGTTGAACGCTCAGTTACAGCCCCCATCAATCGAGATTGGGCGGCTTCCAACATGGGATCTGTTACAACCATGTCACGTAGTGCTTCGCAAAGTTCCTCTTCAGTGAGCGAGTGCAGCATTTCCTGAAAACGATCGACATCGAAAAGACTAATTCCACCAAACTCACGTAGAATCAGGCGGGAAAACTTACGCTCCCCCCTGCGTAAAGTTACTTCCTTGTTTGAAATATTCCGATATTCTGACCAAAAATTTTGGAAGGTTTCGCTCCGCCAAACAGAGTTTTTTATGCAAAAACAGTAGGACGCAAAAAATCCAAGTCCGTTACCGGTATTAGAGATGTCTCCGAAACTTTGCACACCGACATAAGGTGAAGGATGATTTAGCATCTGATCTAATACGCCAACTCCTCTAATCGCTGGAAACCAAACAGAATCATTCAAAAATACAAGTGCCTTTGGTGCGATTCCGCGCGCATTCAGCAGCCAAACTCCATCGCGATACCCACCAAAATCATAGCCATAATTCGGGCGTTGAACGACAAGATGTGCGTTCGTTGCTATCGCAAATTCATCTTCGGATGAAAGCTCACAGTTGCTAATTACGATGGGAGAGAAGCCCGAAGAATTTAGGTATCTACATGTTTCCAGAACACTTTCACTAACCCCATTCGGCTGAAAGATGAGATAAATCACCACATTCTCGCCGCAAGGCAATTCACCTTGCTTAATTTTCACGATGTCGGCGCGACGTTTGTCATAGCGCCGCTGCACGATTGGCTGCGAAATCAAGGCAGGTATAGCTGCGACTTGAGTGCGTAGCCGTGCAAGTTCACGCTGAAGTTTCCACGTCGAAATCACCGGTCTCTCCAAGGCATTCATTTGGACTTGTGCTATTTATCTATATGACGTGAAGCATTCTAGGCCCTTTCGGTATCCCAGTACTTTATGACGGCCACTCATGAAAGTACGGAATGCACGTTCACTTAGCATGGCGAACCACCGCGCAGACACGTTGTATTCTGCGCTCCACATCGGTACCGTTTTCCACCTCGAACGCATACGGATGCAGCATGACGAAGAACATTCTCTTTTTGACCGGCACGCGTGCTGATTTCGGCAAGCTGGTCCCACTGGCTACGGCACCGCGCGACGCTGGGTTTCAGGTCTCCTTTTTCGTGACCGGCATGCATATGCTGGACCGTTACGGCCTGACTAAGAAAGAGGTGCATCGCCTGCCGGGCGTCACCGTGCATGAGTACTTAAACCAGCGGCCGGGTGATCCTCAGGACATCATCCTTGCCAAAACCATTGTTGGCTTTTCCGACTACATCACGGAAACCCGCCCCGATCTCGTGGTCGTGCATGGGGACCGGATCGAAGCTTTGGCCGGCGCGCTTGTCGCGGCAACAAATTACATCCCCTGCGCCCATATCGAAGGGGGGGAAGTGTCGGGCACGATCGACGAGATCTTCCGCCACTGCAACACCAAGCTCTCCAGCCACCATTTCGTCAGCTCCGAGGACGCCAAGCGCCGCGTCATGGCGATGGGGGAGCCGGAGGAAAAAATTCACGTCATCGGCTCACCAGAGCTGGATTTCCACGCGGGGCCCTCCGGCGTCACTTTGGCTGAGGTCAAAGCGCATTATGAGATCCCTTTTAACGATTTCGGCCTTGTCACCTTTCATCCGGTCACATCCGAGCAAGACAGCATGGGCGCCCAAGCCGAAGCGCTCTTTGGAGAGTTGCAGGCCAGCGGCAAGAACTTCGTTGTAATCGCACCAAATAACGATCCGGGCTCGGAGGATATCTTCGAAGTCCTCGATGCGCTGCCAGCTGATCGGTTTCGTCAGTTCCCGTCCATGCGCTTCAATCACTTCTCCGAACTCATGAAGAATGCGGCCTGCATGATCGGGAATTCCTCTGCAGGCGTGCGTGAGGCGCCCTTCATGGGGCTTGCCTCCCTCGATATCGGGACGCGTCAAACCAATCGCGCACAGGCGGCCTCTGTCTTTTCCTGCGAAGCGCAAGATCGAGCCGCCATACAGAGCTTTCTTACGAGCCAGTGGGGCCACAAACATGCTCCGCATACGGGGTTTGGCGAGGGCTGTGCCGCCGATCGATTTGCCAAGATTCTGCAAGACGACGGATTCTGGGATGACGGTTTGCAAAAGTCCTTCCACGATATCCGCTAAAGGGATACGGCGGATTGGGGGCAGCTGTGCACGGGACCGCTGCTTGCAGTCTGTGCGGGCAAACCGACCTAGACACCGCCGGGATAAAGGGAAAGGTGTTCAGGTCATATCCATATCGACATGGCCGTAAAACATGCGGGCCTCCCAAGCCTGCGCGATCATCAAACTGCTGTCGCGCATCTTGTCAAATCTGGGCATGAGCGGATTGCCAGAGGTTTTCTGTCCGCGCACAAGTGCCAAGAAATCCCGCATAATGTCCATGAACATGTCGTTGCGATCAAATTCATAGGACACGCTCTGAACGCCATCCGCACGCGCGATGCGCATTTCGGGCGCAAGCAAATCAAGATCGATGCAGGCATCCCTTCCGCGCAAGCCACAGCGGCGCAGAGACACGGGGCTGACGTAGTCCATTGCAACCGAACCCACAGCGCCAGATACGCTGGTTAGTGAAAGCCGCGTGGCAAAATCCACACCTGGGAAATCCGCGTGCCCTACGCAATCAACCGTACCGAGGACGGCTCCTGGAAACAGCGCCAACGCCAGATCCGCTTCATGGCACAGATCCATCAGCACGCCGCCGCCCTCTGGATTTGCGGCATAGCTGCCCGCAAATGACCAGTTCTCCCGCCATTGCCGCACATCGTGGCCAATTTCCAAGTGGAACCCATAGACTTCGGACAGGTCGCGCGCGGCCAGATCACACACCGCCGGGTGATATCGCATCATGAAGCCAACCATCGAGCGTTCAGCCACGGGCGCGCCTGCATCATGAATGGCCTGCGCTTGAGAAACACGCCAAGCCAAAGGCTTCTCGGCATAAAATGGCCAGTCACGTTGTGCGCAAATCTCGATCAAATCCAATCGGATCGGGGTTGAAGTGGCGATGACCACCGCCTCGATATCCGTGCGGGCTTCAAACTTGGCTTTGTCAAAGGAACGCCAGCCGATCAGATCCACAGCTTCACCGAGCGCCTTCAGGTTTCTATGGTGACGCTGGCCTATCGATCCCGCACCGACGACCGCGATCACCATGCGGAGAAACCACCATCCACATTGACCATCTGCCCGGTCATGTGTCCGGACTGGGGACTGGCGAGAAACAGCATGACATCGGCAATTTCGTCCGGTTGCGCCATGCGATTCTGCATGATCAGGGCCCCGACGCGGCGCTGAAACTCTTCGCTATGGCCATTGAACACAGCCCCCGGCGCGATCGTATTCACGGTGGCACCGCGCTGTGCCCAGTAACCTGCCAGCCATACGGTCAGCCCATGAATGCCAGCCTTTGAAACGCCGTAGGCTGAGAAGTTTTTAAATGGCATGCCCTCATAGATCGGATGATGCGCCCCATTCAGCGCATACATTGATGCCACGTTGATCAGTGTCGCCGGGTACTGGCCGATAATGTCGCGATCCATTTGGCGCGCAATCATGAAGGCACCTGTGAGGTTTGTGCGCAAAGTGCGTTCAAAGTCAGAGACGGTCGTATCGGCAAAATCGGGAAAGGGCTGCCCTGCCCCCATCAACATCTCACCCGTGATTGCGGCATTGTTCAGCACAACATTGGGCTGCCAACCATCTGCCATGACCTTTTGGAAAATCCCAGTGACAGCGGCCTCATCGCCCACATCGAGGTGGTAAAAGCCAAAGTTGGGATTGTTCTCATGGGCCGCGCACAAAGCGTCCGCCCGGGCGCCTTCCAAATCTGTTGCAACAACTTTGGCGCCCTCATCCAGCATGCGCCGCACATAGGTGCTACCAAGCACCCCACCAGAGCCCGTGATAAACACGGTGCGCCCGTCCAGTTGATTGCCCATGCTCAGATGTCCTTTTGCTTCAGGAAGTTGGCCAGCAGGAATTCCACCATCGCGAAATCCAAAGGCGAGTCGATATCGATGCACCGCTCGGCAGGCATTTCAAAGGCGATGACACGGCCCTCATAGATCGTTTTGGCGCGCCGCAGATAGTCTGGCGCCACGACATAGGTGCTGGCCGCATGCTCGTATACGGTCGGGGCTGCCTGACGCGCCCACACACCGCCCGGCAACGGCTTGGAGACATGCAAGGCGCCCGTTTCATCAGGCTCAACCAAGTTGAAATAGGGGTTCTTTCGGGCTTCGCATACGCTCATCACCATATCCGGCTGCGCCGTTTGAAAGAGCGTCAGCGCGCCAGTGATGTCTTCCGGCAAGCGCAAAGGCGATGTGCAATCAAGATCCAAAAAGGCGCTCACCTCTCGCCCGGCCGCCTCTTGTGCGGCTTCCAGAGCATGTTGCCAAACCGGCCATTTGGGCGCGGAGTCAGTCGACAAATGAGCCGGCCGTAACCCGATTTGCAATGCGCCCTTCGCGACGGCATGCGCGTAGATCTCTTCATCGTCGGTCGAGACAACGACGGCATCTACCAAAGGGTGCTCAAACAGCTGATCGAGCGACCAATCGATCAACGGCTTGCCAAGCAATTCCCGAAAATTCTTGCGCGCGACACCTTTGGAGCCTTTGCGCGCGCCGATATGTCCAAGGATCATGCTACATCTTCCTCTGATCCAGCATTCAAGCGGCTATAGTAGCCAATTAACTTTTCTTTCATGGGCCCAATCGCTGCCTCAGACCAGATCAATCGCCGTCCTTTACGGTCTACAATAACAGAACCGTCTTCCATTTTCAGAAGCTCCTGCCCTTTCACCTCAACACCGGGGAGAGTTACAGCCAGAAGACCCGCCCAACGACGCCGCACCCAGGGCAATTTTCCACGCAAGCGGATCAGCCACTCCCACGGCAGCATGAACTCTGTTGGAAACTTTACTGCCAAACGGCGTGGAATGCGCTGCAGATCGGCCTGTGCACACCAACTGATGAAGCGCTCATCGGCAATCATTGGCCGGATACCTGCATCTCCATGCTCAGACTGCAGGCGTTTAAAAGAGTCAGAAATATAATGACATTCAGCCGGACGATACACCACGATCGAAGAGTTGCCTCGTGCGTATTTTTTGCCGCCCGTTAGCCTGGCAACAAACCGTCCAATCGGCCCTATAGGCAAGACAGCACTTTGGAAAATAGCCACACTTCGCTCAGACTTCGCTTCAGCGAGAAGAAGACTGAGATCTCCCAAAACAACAGTGTCCAAATCAATGTAAACTGCTGGCAAATCAGTAGGCACGATGCCCTTCTCGAACAACACTAACTTTGCCTGGCAGCCCCCGCCACGCATTTCTTCCCTCAAATAAAATTGGGGAAATTTCACCAGTCGGATATTTGGGTCTAGCCCTTCATGCTCACGGTCGGTGATAAGCACGGCGCGGAAGGGCAAATTGCTAAATCTCCGAACCGTTGCGATTATTCCATTGACTTCTTCTACCCTGTATTTGGTTCCCCAAAGGATTAGAACCAGTTGCCACTGAGGTTGAGACGAAGAATCCTTTTCCACGGCTAACTTCCTTTTTAACGCAACATTGCCCCTGTGCCCCGGATAGGGCAGCAAACCCAGTGTTACAATACCGTCCATACGGCCACCTTGCACCCAGTCGGCATGCAAACTAAACCCAGAGCCTCTGCAAACCGGTCTCGCAACGGTAGGATTACTACTATGAATGCTATAGACGAAAAGCTTGGACACAAACTGTCAGACTTTGCTTTTCGCAGCTATATTAGTGCGGCAAAATTGCTCCCCTTTGAGGCGCGGATCAACCTGGCGGGCTGGATGACGACAAACGTCGTTGCGCCCCTGACCGGGAACCGCAAAAGAATCCGCGAGAACCTCACATATGTGATGCCAGAACTGTCACACAAAGAGCGGGAAGCGATCGTAAAGCAAGCGCCAGAGTCCATGGGTCGCATTCTGATGGAAATCTATTCTGGCAAAGAGTTTCTAGACCGTATCGCAAAAGCCCCCGTTACAGGGCCCGGATACGCTGTCATTGAAAAGGCTCATAAAGAAGGCAAAGGGGCGCTCTTGGTCACAGGCCATATTGGCAACTACCTGGCAGTCCTTGGCACGTTGCTTTCACGCGGGATTCCCTCTGGCTCACTTTACAAAAGCATGTCAAATACGCAGTTCAACGATCACTACGTTGACGCTCTCACGCACTTTAGCAGCCCCATGTTTGCACGCGGGCGGCGGGGCATGGCCGATATGATCCGGCACTTGCGTGCGGGCGGATTTGTGGGCATCGCACATGATCAACGCATGAATGATGCCCCTCTTTATGATTTCATGGGAAAGCCGGCCCACACAGCTGAGTCCACGGCCGGCTTGGCATTGAAATACGGTATCGACGTTGTGCCGTGCTATGGCATCCGCCAGCCAGACGGCAGCTATGAAATCCAGACCGAAGCGCCGATTGCACACACGAATGTGCAGGACATGACGCAGGCCCTAAACGACAGCCTTGATGCAAAAGTCCGCGCTTATCCAGGTCAATGGATGTGGACCCACAATCGTTGGCACGATTTCACTGGAGGCCTAGCCGCCAGTGGCGCAGAAGAAAATTCAAAATCGCAAGACGAGAGTGTTAACGATGTTTAGAAGCTTGTGTCTGATCGCGTACAATTTACCAACTAAATCAGACGCTCTAGCTAACGCGTGAAAGGTGTATAATGGCCATCAAAGAAAATACAACTATCCGTCGCCTGCGGAATTGGAACCACCAACGCCTGTCACGTCTAGAAAGCAAGAGATCAGGCGATCTTAAGCCTAATAATCTGGCCGTATTGGGAATGGCAAAAAATGAAGAACTTAATATTGACGAATGGATAAATCACTACCTCTGGCAAGGCGCCGACTCTATATATATTGTAGACAATGACAGCAATGACTCGACACCAGACAAATTGAAGTACTTAGAAGCGTCTGGAAAATGCAAATCAATTTCACTGCAAAAGCCATATATGCAGACAGCACATTATTGGACCGCAATCAAACACTTCAAGATAAAGGAAAATTATCAATGGCTACTTATTGCTGATCTGGATGAGTTTTGGTTTTGCAAACGTGGAATTTCTATTTCCAGCGCACTGAAAGATTATTCAAAATACGGACTCCTCTACTGCAATTGGACGGAGTTTGGCTCAAGTGGCTTTGTGGAGCACCCCAGCGAACTACGCATTGATCTGGTTAATTCAACAGGCAAACTTTCTTCACATGATCACACCAAGTGGATCTGCAACACTCGAATGCTGCGCAGCCAAGCAAATATTGGAGTACATAAGTTTTATGGCGTTCCATCTGAAAGTGTTGTTTCCGTCAATGACGACTTTCAACTTAATCATTATCGAACGCAAAGCCTTCATTTCTGGAAGAACGTAAAAATGGTTCGCGGTGACTCCGCCCGACAAAGTCACGAAAAAGGGAGGCAAATGCAAGAATACGAAATGCGGAACCGACAGGCTGACGCGCCTGATTATACTTTACGGAACCTGTTATTGAAAAGCCGTGAATAAGAAACCTATGCTTCGGGCGTAACGGCAGCTGTGCTGTCCAAGGACGCATTCATCTCGGTGAATGGAGGTGGACCCACAACCGATTGCATGATCTCAGTGGAGGCCTACCTTCCAGTGGCGCAGAACAAAATTCAAAATCGCAAGACGAGAGTGTTAACGATGTTTAGAAGCCTGTTTGTTCTGGCTTATGCTGCATATATTGCAGCGCTTTTCTTCGCGCCCATGAAGCCGCCTGGATTTTTTTGGGGCGTCACAACTTTGCTGATGCCTGCCATTGAGATAGCCACTGCAATCTGCACTGGCTGGCTTTTCTGGATTGCGCTGAGGCGGTATAATCCATGGCTTGCTGCAATTTCCGGTGTGGCACCGGTTGCCGTATTGACTTTAATATACGTTAGTCAATTTTTATCGTTGTATATTTCAGGAAGTTACCTCACCCCACTCGCTCTTGAAAACGTAGGGGAAACCCAATTCATTGCATCACCTAATGTGTTAACATTAATTGGCGGGGCAGTGGCACTGTTTATTGCGCTAGTAATTTGGCTCAAAAACACGCCCCCAAGAAATACATCACGGCGAACAAAAGTTCAGGCTGCTGCTATCATTCCCCTTTGGATACTTGCCATCCTTCAAGTAGATTCGCGATCTAGCCCGGGTGATCCAGTAATCCTTCAACCTGATCTATCACCTGCCAGCGCGCTTGTGCGCACTGAAAGAACCGTTCGCTTCAAGCAGATGTTTAGTAATCTACCAACACAAAGTTTGTCTGAGGGCTATGCAGGAATAGCAAGTTTCGACCTAGGCAAGCCTCAACCCTTTCAGCGCGTTTCCAGTTTTATTTCTCCTTTGCCGTTCGAAGGCACAGTTCCCAAAGAGGTGAAGCCAAATATTATCGTGTTTTTCACGGAAGGTTTCTCCGCAAGGTTGATGGAGAGTTATGGTGGTCGCATTAACGACTTGACGCCCAATCTAGATGCCTTCTCCAACCGCTTTATGCTTGTCGACGATTACTATAATCACACGGCAGCGTCGTACCGGGGCATAATTGGTCAACTTTCGTCTGGTTTCATGATTGATGGCGGCGAGGAATGGCAAGATAGGTTGGGGTCAACAAGCACCTCTAGCCGTCTGATCACTAGCGGCGTTGGACGCACGATACCTGAAATTCTGTTGTCCTCAGGCTATCAAACCTTTTTCATGACCGGCCATGGTGGCCACGACTATTGGGTTGAAACACTGCGGAAAATAGGGCACACGACCGTCTTCAACTCTGATAACATTTCAAGCCTTCTTGGCTACCAGCCATTTTCAGAAGCACCCGTTCCGGGAGTGCCAGATCGCGACCTGTACAGAGCGCTAGAAGCGTTTTGTAAACAAAGAGCCCATTCCGAACCGTTTTTTATTGGTGTCTATAACTCAGGCACTCATGCATTCATCGACACGCCAAAAGGCAAAGAAAAATTTGCTAACGGCGAAAATCCTATGCTCAACCGCATGCATGAGTATGACACCTCCATAGGCCCTTTCTTGGATTACTTCTTTAGCTCGCCTGTAGCCGAAAATACCATTCTCATCGTTACATCGGATCATGCGACCTATCCGGAACCGCCGACTGTAGATGCTTTTGACGGGCCTGACTACGCACCCTACTTTGTAGATCGAATTCCACTCATGATCTACTCTCCATACCATGAATTGCCCACACGATTTGATGCAAAGGTGCGCACGTCAGTTGATTTTGCTCCAACGCTTCTGCATTTACTTGGAGGCGTAGACGTGGAGCACGCGTTTTTAGGAAGATCAATTTTCGAAGATGCTTCTGGGCCAGGCATACAACTTGCTTCTATTGGCAATGAGTATTTCGCACTCGGGGGGCCGAAATTTGTCACACCAATAGAAGACACCATACTGACTGACGAGCAAAAAAAAATGAAGAATACGATTAGTCTGTATTACCACATGCAACAGAGTGGCGACATCTTCGTAGAATAGACTATCGATAGGTTCTATTTTCTCGGCAGCTGGTTTGTGTATCGTCGTGCACCGGCCTCTCTTCCGTCGACCAGAACGCTGGAGAATTTACCCAGCGATCGCTTTATCGATAGCTGCCAATGTCCGCGCCGTTGTGCCTGCATGCTGCCGAATGAACTTGGACATGTCACCTTCATGGGCATCACGCTGGCCGTCCAAGTGCTTTGAAAGCGCATCTGCAGTCCCAGGGACGCTCTTGGCGAGACCGGCCAATTCAGCTTCCACAAACGGATACTCGATCGTCCAAGTGTAGGGCCCGGTGATCACTGGCTTTCCTAGCATTAGCGGCTCGATCACGTTGTGCGCCCCGCGCGGGGTGAACCCGCCCCCGACAATCACGAGATCGGAAAGCGCCAGATAGAAGAACATCTCACCCAGGCTATCGCCTACAAGGACATCGGTGGCTTCAGCGGAGCCCTGTAAAGACAGGTCTTGTGTGAGCGTCGATGATCGCTTTGCAACTGTGACACCCGCTTTCTGGAGCTGCTCTGCGACACGATCGAACCGCTCCGGAGCCCGGGGAACATAGACAAAGAAGGGTGCCTCAGCCTGTGCCTGCGCCCTGGCAATAACGTCCACAAAGAGGTCTTCTTCGCCTTCAACGCCGCTCGCAATCGTAACGACTTTTCTGCCAGATGCGATTTGCTCCCGTACAGCCTGCGCCGCCTGCACCTGTTCGTCCGGTATTGGTTGATCGAAACGCAATTCACCCGTTGCGAAAACATGCTCCAAACCAATCGATCTGAACCGCTCTGCATGAATGCTCGATTTCACAAATGCGCCGGCGAGATGCTGCACCATCCGCAATCGCAACCGCAGCCCCTTTTTATCCCGTTCGAATGACTTCGTCAGATACTGACCGTTACAAACATAAAGCGGCACCCCTGCCCTGCGCGCAGAGAAAATCATCCGCGGCCAAATTTCCATTTCGAGCGTCAAGCCTATGCGGGGCCTGAAGGCCCGGAAGAAGAGCCTATAGCACCACGCCATATCAAACGGCACCCAAACGGCGGTCAGCTGGCCTGACGCAATTTCTTTCTCGAACAGTCGCGCAGATTCTCGCCGCCCGGCGGGCGTGAAATGCGTGAGAACGATCCGCTCTCCGCGCTCCAGTAAGGCCGATATCAGATGCGTCGCCGACCGCGTCTCTCCAAGGCTCACCGCGTGGATCCATATTGAGCATTGGGACGCGCGCTGCCCATAAAAGGCAAAACGTTCGCTTAGATGGCGGGTGTAGTCCCGATCACGGCGACCTCGCAAGAAGAGGTAAACCAAGACCGCAGGTAATAAAAAAATCCAAGCCAAACGGTAGAGCAGCAGGAACAGACGCAAAATCATTGGCTGGCCTTAGTCAGGTTCAGAAGATCTCGCGCCAATCGATCGGTCTCTTCTCTTGCATTGGAGACCAACGCGGCAGCTTTTTCCCGCATGTCAGATCCAAGCTCATTCTCGACGACATGCGCAATAGTCTGCGCACTGCTCCCATCCTTCGGCACCCTAGACGCGAGACCGGCCTCCTGCAAAACGGCATAGTCCGTTTCGAAATTCTGCGTGTCAGGCCCGCTCATTATTGGCAGGCCAAGGCAAATGGCCTCCCAGGGGTTATGCCCCCCTACGCCACTGAGTGATCCACCGATAAAGGCTGTTTCGGCCAGACGGTACCAAAGACCGAGTTCCCCAAAGCTATCTGCCAACAGCACCTCAGTATCGCCCTGTACAGGGTCGCCCACACTCCGCTGGGCGAAGGAAAGCCCCGCCGCATCCAAGGCTTGAGCGATGTCAGAACGACGGTCCGGCAAGCGCGGCGTCAGGATAAGCAAACGGCTCGGGTCTTTTGCGAACAGAGCGGCCTGTGCGGCGATTACTGCAGCCTCATCTTCGACATGCGTCGAAGCCGCAACCCAAACCCGCCGCCCGGCCAATGCACGCTCCAAACGGGCCAGTTCCTCAACATCTGCATGCAACGGTTCCGCTGCCGGTTTCAGCGATGGCACCAGACGCGCGGACGAAATGCCAAGCGCGTGAAAATGCGCGAGGGTCCTTTCATCTTGCGCGGTTATCAGGTCAAAAAGCCGATACGTATCCCGGTATAGCCCGCCAATACGCCCCCGCTTTTCATGCGATGCCGCAGAGATCCGGCTGTTGACATAAGCAAGCGGAATACCCCTGTTCGCCGTGTCATGCACAGCGCCCGGCCACATGTCCTGCTCTGACCAGATCGACATGTCCGGACGCCAATGGTCCAAAAACTGCGCAAAGAATTTTGGCGCATCGAGCGGCAGCATTTGGTGATAGGTGTTTGCGGGTAAGTTGTTGCCAATCACCTTGGCAGACGACCGGGCACTGGACGTAAGCAATACGTTCAAACCAGGGGCATGTTTCTGCAGAGCTGTTATGAGCGGTCGCAAAGCGAGCAACTCACCCAGACCAACCGCATGCATCCAAATCAGATCGCCTGACGGACGCGCGCGCGTCGCCTCCCCCATCTTCTCACGAAAGCGCTCCGGATCTTCTTTCCCAGCCTTCAACCGCCGCTTCAACACACCCGGCGCCAATACCTGGAAAATAGGCCGCAGAACCAGATAGAGGCGCATGTGCAGGCTAAAGGAATTCATGACGGTCCGTTATGAGAGACGAAAATTGTGCCCGAACGATTCTCGGGGGCCCGTAAAATCAGGTTCTCAGTACCATAAACACTTGGCGATTGCTCTATGCCGGAAGAATAATCCAAGCATATCCGCCGGGCTCTGAGCCACAAATTGTCAAACCAAACACTCAGAAACCGAACTGCGTTGCCAAATCGAAGGGAAGCATACGAACTTAACCCTCCCTATCACCCGACCATACCCAAACCGCAAATCAAATTCTTTGAAACAACCCTGTCTTCAACACTACACTCATAAAGCCCATAAACCGAGAGAGATCATGTGAGGCTTACACTCAATTTAATAAAAACGCGGCTCCAAAGCAAAAAACAATTTTACAGCAATCACATTCTATCTAGGATCAACTTAAGGTGGTTCGAAACACCATCCAACTCATAAGAATAAATCCAATCTTTTACTCGAACCTGAATTTCCCCTTTACTCATGACTCGACCACATTTCTTTGCATCAATCTGAGAGCTAGCATCCAAAAACCTTGTGTTTAAAGAGTCTACATCTTCCTTAAAACAACCCCATACATGACCGCGTATTCCTTCGCATTTAATGTTTATACTGCCAGACTCAAAAGGAAAATTGGAACTACGGACGTATTCAACAAGCGCCTTCCGCCGCTTAGTCCATTGCAACCTGTCGTTCTTAAAACTTGGACGCGACCGATAATTCTGTTCCAAGAAAAATGATGTGACTGCCCCTGGAACACTCCTGTTTTTAACGCCCCTATCCTGGAGCGACAACGATTTACCCGTAATGTTCGAAATCACAGACTGAAAATCACTGACGGGACCGCCGCCCACCAAACACCGCCGATTAAAGTTTCGCACTATAACTTTGTCTTCACCGAAAACATCTGAATAGCTCTCAAGCTTTGGTGAAAGCAAAGCAAGTCCTCTTGAACCCTGAAAAATTTCTTCAATCGTTGCACCCCCACGAATACGCTGATCAAGATTGGAACGGAACCGTTCTTCTGGACACCGGACGTAAGCAACAATCCAAATTTCATCAAATAGTCGTGCTAAGACGGACCTTAGTCTGCCAACGCTACTAATCCACATAAGACCTTCTTCCGAAACAATGGCAAACGCAGGACGCTCCCGTTGGACCCGGCGAGCTAAGCCAATCCAAGCGGCATAACTGTCCCTCTTGAGATCCGCATTCATCTTCCCGGCCTGAAGATTCAAAAGTCTTCCGTTGGATTCTCGGAAGGCAAGAGACAAAAGCTGAGCTCGCCGACTGTAATCATTAAAGAATAGGATGTCTTCTTGTAACAACCGCTCTTCCGACGCCCTCAAACCGCTCTGTATTGATGTGGATCCCGTTTTGTGAGCCCCTATATGAATAATGCCAACAGTCATAGGCGCTCGTAGGAAAAGCGATCAAAATCCACTGCATACAAATGATTGAGAAGTAGATAGGTTTGCAGTGACATAGGAATACTTTTCTTTGGAGAACGTCTACTGTTCTCACGGGGCAATTCCCCAAGCCAGCAAACACCTAACTCACGTAATACAAATCGCAAATCTTGATCGAACGTCTCGTGCCTTCCTATGAAATCCACGTCTCTTGGAACAAGGAGGGATTGAGGACGGAAGTGTATGTTAACGCTTAGTGGATCCTGTGAAGACAACCAAGCAACAAACTCATCGAAATCATGCGGCTTCTTTAAACCAACTTTACTCGGATCAAAGCCTTTACTTTTGTTAAGCACCTTATTTTGCCAAGCAGAGACTATACGAGAGTAGGGATTTCGCACAAATGAAAATGTGAAATAATCTGGATAATTTGATTTCACGAAATTACGATTCCGACCGTTCTCAAGTTGGAAATCAACACCTATCCTTCTAAGGACTTGAAAGGTAGACCGCGTTCCACATTTGGCCACACGAAACCAAACAAACTTACGCGGACTCAATCCTACTGTAACATTATAGCGTCCACTACTTTTTTTCATTAACTAAACACTCTACTGATGAGACCTTGCTCAACTAGATCAGAACTGCCGGTGAATTTACGTTGATCTGTTGGAGCATTGACACGAAACCCTTCAACTACATCTATATCGAGATATTTTTTATATCGCATCTGACAGTCAGGATTGCGGTCAAACTTAGATAGCACTGCCTCAGCCTCGGCTTTTATCCCATCTATCATTTTGAAATGCAGCATCGCGCCGTTTAACTCTGAGACCTTAGCAGGTGAAATATTATGACTGCTGCGCAAGAGGTCAATTCCAGTCGACGCTTTATACAAAGGTGTTTTTACTAGCTCCTCAGCCGTCCCAAACACCCGGCGCGCCCCTCCGCGTATATTGAAATACGGACATACAGGGGCATTGTTCCGAAAATATGTTGATTGATAATATGGGTAAGCCGCAATAAAATCTTCTGAAGCGATTGGATGTTCAGACGGGGCTCGCTCCACATTATACATATCCAACATAAAAGCGACAAATGCTTCCTCAGACCGTGCTTCGAGCTGTGCAATCAAGTCATTTATTGTGCGAAACTCTGACCGATCATACACTAAAGCCTCGTCCACGTCAGAGTAAAGCACCCAAGCTTTATGACTATGCTCAGCCACTAAACGATTTAACCAGTTTACCCCCGCAAATGCTTCATAATAGTTGTCTTTTGTTGAGTAAAGAATTACATCGGACTGCGATAATAAGTACTCAACGCTACCGTCAACTGATCCATTGTCAACAAAGACAAAGTTTTCAACGCCAATCCCCCTGTAATAATCGAGGAACCATTTCAGTCTAAATCGTTCGTTCTGAATAACTGTGTATAGCGCGGTGTCCTTTACTGGAAAGACCGGGTTTTCATCCAAGCGTTCCAAAAAGGAAAACTTACTATTTTCAACTTGGGGAATGTAATGTATCGCCTTTCTAACGCCCCATAGACGTCGTGCTTCTACGTTGTCGTTATCTAAATCAGCTAGCCATGTTCTCAAGCGAAGAGTATCAGGTCGGTAGTTTTTAGGTAGCTTCTTTATTTCAGTTCTGGCTTCAGAGTGCTTGTTACTGCGTATCAAAGCATCGATAAGTCGGGTTTTCATGACAAGATTCTCTGCGTCGATGCCCCTGGCGTTTCGCGCCGCTTCTAGGTGCATTTCGAGCGCTGTGGTACTACCATCTTTGGAAAATTGCCTTAGGCGTAACTTGGCAATATCGGAATAGGCCTGCGCGATAAGTCGCACCGGACTTTTACCGACGAATTGGCCGACAACATCAACCAGGATCGACAACGCAGGCTCAAATCGTCCTTGTAAACGATAGATATTTGCCATTAAAAACAAATAAAACGCCGGATCCAATTCATCTTCACAACTCCGCAGAAAATGCTCTGCACGTTCGAACTCCAATGTAGACGCAAGAGCATTCACAAAACTGCGTATTACTTCAGGTCGACTACCAAACCTATCAGCAAGCGCGCTCCATCTTGACACTGCCAATTCACGCCATTTAGCCATTTCGGCATTTCGCGCCAGATCGAATTCAATCCACTCTGGAGATGCATAATACACTCGATGTATCGCAAGGTCATTTTCTACAGCCTTATGGCAACCAGCGCCTATCTGTGCCGAAGTACGACTCTTAAGTTTCTCAATTGATCTTTCAAAGAAATAATTGTCTATAGATGACAGGGCTTCCTTGTATCTCCTATCAGCAAACAATCCATCCAATTTTATAAAGGTCCATATTTCTTCAGGAACGTCTCTCACACTTTTATGTAGACGCCTACCTTCTTCCGTCTCAAAACCGCCATTGAGACATTTTAACTGCAAAAATAGACATTGCTCTTCCGAATAAATAGACTCCGCTTGCTTTAATCGTCCTTTAGCAACTCTGTATCGTCGAGCGCGCATGGCACTTTCCACCAACGCCTTCAGCAATGTCTCGTTGTTCGGCTTTTGGTTGATTGCCGCCTCCCACATGGCCTCTGACTCTTGCACCATACCAAGAGTTAATTGGATGTAATCATACTCCCCATATAGCCGCGGCTTGCTACTCTCATCAGAAAAATTGCTGATGACAAGATCTAACTCGCGTTTAGCTTCGAAGTAGCGCCCCTTGGAAACTTGATCTTTGGCAATCTCAAAACGTCGGTAAAACATGTCAGCGCGGAATGCCGAAGGGGCCTCGTGATGGATCATTTTGATTTTCTTTCCTGCTGAAACATCCTTTGCACGCCTTCGTTTTCAGGCTGGTAACTGTGCGGAATACTTCTAACTAAGCGGATTTTGTCAGCATTGAAATCTACGCCTAAAAATTCAAAAAGCTTCGCCAATTTGGGCGAGTCCCACAAAAGATCCGCATAACTGATTTGAAAACAATTTTTCTTTGAGCAAGAGAACTCAGTTGCGCGATCTTCGACGGCCTTCAAAAGTGCCAAAGATGTTATCCAGTCTTCACTTTTCCACCAACCACTCTTCAATACCTCTTCGTGGTCTCGCCAAAGGAAGACAAAGGCGGGATTTGGAAAGACTTCTTCTAGGAAACGCAAATATTCCAATAGTTGATTTAGGTGATCTCCATACTTTACTTCTTTAAATCCAATACATTGTGTAGAGCTTTCTTCAAGAAACGGTTCAAAGTAAGCACTGATTGTTTCCTGAATAGCCTTGCTCAACCCCTCGCTATTAATCTGCGCTGCGCCAAAGAATGGAGAGCTTGGCGTTTCGGTTGACTTTATTTTTTTCAGCTCATCTATCTTTTTCGCAAATTCGAATAGGCTGTAAAAGGCATTATTATTTTCCCCTAGAACACAAACACCGTTAATCGTATTCAGAAAGCCCTGGAGCAGGGTTGATCCGGTACGTCCATAGGTAACTATAATTATACTTTGGTATTTGATGCTGGGCGCATTATTGGTGGAATTTTTTGTGAGAGCTTGATATTTAGTGAGAAGATCTCCACTTTTGCTTACAAATGCACCAGCGGAACGCTCTCTGCAATTTTTAGGCGTCTCTCTGGAAGAAATTCTGCGTATTAGGTTATCTTTCTCAGCATTGTCGGTCGTCTCAACTGGCACTTGCTGCAAGATTCTTGCCGCATCTTCAAAGGCTTCAATTTCGATTAGAACTCGTGCGTGCCTGATTTTATTTGTAGCATCATATGCGTCGGGTATAACACGTAAAATATGGCGCCACTGCCTGTCCGCTTCTTCGTACCGATGCAGCCTCTCGAGCACGTGAGCGATACCAACTGTAATCCGCGGTTCGTTAGGTTCCTGCAAAGACGCAGCCATTAGTGTTTTGTATGCCGCGTGATAATCTCTTTGCTTGTACTGACGGAGCGCAGATGAAACTAGGCTATCAGCCATATGAGAAGCTTTCATCTGGGCATGGAGGGAGGTGTTCCTATTGGCCTAGTCAGTAGAGCCTGGGGCTACGCCGTCTGAGTCTGCAATATCGTCCAGGTCCGCAAGATCTGCCCATCCACCTGAAATTGCGACGTTCTGGTTCATAAAGTCGTAGGTTACACCGACTGTAGTGTTGTCAAAATTGTAACCCAAACCGGCATCAATCCCCCACGTTCCGGTCTGCGGATAATAAGTGACGCCTGCCATACCTACTGCTGAGTCGCGTTTATTGTCGGACAGAACGCGACCGCTGATACCAACGTTTGTGCCTTGAGAGCCGCCAAAACTCATCGTCAGGCCAACCATGAAAGTTGGATCCGCCCAAACAGGACTCGCAATCACGCAGCTAACAAGGGCCGTGCTACCGAGGTATTTTTTCATGTCAAATGGCCCTTCGCAGTTGCTCATTTACGTTAGGTCACCATAGCGTTTGGGGACTATTTTGGCAACAGAAGCGGTTTTGACCACGCAATGGCGTCCAATGCTTCGCCATGATCTCCCTGCGTGTTGCTCTTGTTCGTTGGCTAAAAAGGTGCAGGCGCACACCACATGTGTACACCATCCTCTACGCACAGTTCGCGCGACAGGGATAGATTGGAAGGACACAGGCAGCCCCGATAGGCGCTGTTTTCCCGCACAGGTCAAATAGCGGATATCAATACGAAACTATGGTCAGTTCAGCCACGTATGTCGGATTAGGGGTACTTGCGGCGATACACTGATGATCAACTCAAAATCGAACGGCTCACAGTCAATCCTAGTCAACAACTGGAGCAAATTGTTGTGGCCGCCCAATAAAGGGCGGTCGCTAACTTACAGAATCCACTCGATGGGCAAATAGCTCATGAAGGTCACAAGCCCGCGCTGGAAGGCGCTTGTATTCGGCTCTTTCGTCCAGATTTTTTCTGAACCATCCTCCAGAGTTTCAGACCATTCGATGTCACCATTTGGTGTTTCGTAAACCTTGTAGAAGAGCTCTCGTTGATTGAGCGCTTCCGTCAGCGTCTGCGCAATCGTGGGGCTGTCCACAAGGAACCCCATCTCGGTATTCAGCATTGCCGAGCGGGGATCAAAGTTGAACGACCCGATGAAGATACGTTCCCCATCGATGGCAAATGTTTTCGCATGCAGGCTCGACTGGGAGCCGGTGAGGATCGAGGTTAAACCGGATGATTTCGGCTTATCGGGGCTTGCACGCAGTTCCAGAACTTGCGCACCAGCATCGACCAGTTCATCGCGATAGCCCATCCACGCACTGTGCACGACTGGCACGTCCGTTGCCTCCATCGAGTTGGTGACAAGACGCGTTTCGATCCCTTCACCGATGTAATCCAAGAAGAGGGCGTTGCCCGCCTCACCCGGGATCAAGTAGGCCGACACCAGATCAACGCTGCGCTCAGGCCGGCCCATAATTTGGGCGAGCTGTCCAATTAGCAGATCTTCACGTGCTGCTTCGCCGAGGCCCTTGGCCGGATCGTCGCTGACCAGCGTGACCGTTGTCCATTCATACAGGTCCTCGCCGGCCAACAACCGAGACATAATCGGAGCCTCTTGCACAGCCTTGGCGTAGGTGGACCCAAGGGCGCTGCCTCTAGCAGCGTCAACGGCAGCGGCCATCTCAGCAAGCCCATCCTCAGACGCGGGCAACACATCGGCAGCATCGTAGGAAGATCCACTGGTCCAATACTCATCGAAGTTTTCAGACACATCTTCTGCACCGGGGCCAATGGCCATCACGTCGAAATCGAAATAGGCGGTGCCTTCTCCATAGGCGAAGTAGATATCCCCGATATTGCGTCCGCCAATCATTGTGGCCACGCCATCTACCGTCATGGATTTATTGTGCATCCGGCGGTTAAGGCGGAAGAAATCAAAGACGTAGGACAACAACTTTGGCTTGCGCATCGTGAACGGATTGAAGATCCGGATCTCGACATTCTCCATGGAATTGAGATCAGCCAGCACGTTGTCGAGGCCAGGAATGCCGTTGTCGTCGAGCAGCATGCGCACACGCACGCCCCGCTCTGCTGCCGCGCGCAATTCTTCAAGAAGTAGCCAGCCTGTCGTGTCCATCTGCCAAATATAGTACTGCACATCGATCGTTTCTTCTGCTGCGCGGGCCAGCAAGATCCGAGAGGCAAGTGCATCGCGGCCATCGGCGAAGGGCACAATCCCACTCAGGCCTTCGTTAGCTGCCATTTCGGGCAGGAACGTCCTTCCAAGGGTTGTCTCCTCGCTTGCGGGTATGCGCGCCGAAGACTCGGACGGCAGATCAGGCAAGGGGTGCGTCCACCGCAGCACCAACACAACAATTGCCAGTACAACGAAGACTTTCAGCAGAAATTTCAGAAACCGCACAGGTCACTCCCCTTGGCAGTCAAGCTTTTGTCATGTGTTGCATGGTCTTGGTCCCAACGACAACCCATGAGGGGTTCTGGGGTCCTAAATGCCGCGTTTTTCGCCTAATGGTTGGAGCATAAAGCGACGCTCCAACAAAAGACGTTTCCGCATGAAGCGCTCACAGACAGGCTCAATGCCTGGCTTTGCACCAAGAATGTTGCGCGAAAGTCTCCTAAAAGTGCTCAACAAGCCTTTGATCCGCTGTCGAAACGCTATTCTTCCAGAGGCAGCAAACTCCAGTGATTGTCACCAACTTGCTTTAAGCCCGTCCGTTCTGCGGCGCCCAACCCCTGATTGAGCAATTGATCCAGATCATTGCCGACCTGCGTGCCATAGATGTGGTAAAGATGGCCGCTGGCGCTATCGATTGGCAATTCGCTGATATCAACGATTTCGACGCCTTCGAGGGTCTCTACGGGGTTTCCTGATTGGCCCAGACGCGGGTAGCCATGCAAGGTTTCCGAAAGATCGAGCGCACGATCTGCATTCGTAGTGTAGATCGTGATACGCTCCGCAATGCCCGTTATGGATGGAAGCATGCCCGCGAAGGTATCGAAATCCATATCGGGGGCAAGGAGCGCAACATTGTCGAGCCGCACATCAGGATGGTGCCCCGCCAAGATATAAAGGGACAGCGCGACGCCCCGCCCACCCAAACTGTGCCCGGTCACATTGACCTTCTGCGGAGCGAAATGATCCGCCATGTCCGCAATCACGCTGGCTAAGCTTGGAGCACTCCAAACCAAATCAGTCTCATCCCGAACGTAATTTGTAGGCACGCCATCCGAGGGCCAGCTGAACCAAAGGAGGCGTTCTTTCAGGTTGGCGTTGTCCTGCAAAGATGTGGCGCGGCGACATCCCTTTTCAAAGCCGATGTTGAAACCGTGCGTGTACAGAACGGGCCCCCGTTCGGCTTCAGAAACTTCCAGAGCTTCGAAAATCTCATCTAGAGGGACGTCCCGGACAGCCGTGACCTTCATGAACTCGTCCGGAACGCGGAAAGGCGCGACATCGGCAATGCTCGTCAGCGCGGGCACCGCCGTCTGCCTGACATCGCACCAACCAGCACTTTGCGTTCCCCGGCCATCTCCAAAATAGTCTTCCGGATCCGTTTCCCCAGTCCGATCCCGGACAGTGACAAAGGCCAATTCGTTATTTGTCCTCTGCGTGACGCCTTGCTGCGCCTCAAGCGGAGCGCAAACGCCAAGGCAAAGAAGAACAGCGCCAATCTGTCGAAAGTGACTTAGGTGGGTAAATTTGATCACGCCTTCACTCCGCATAAAGGTCCGGAAATATTCAAACACGCGCAAACGAGTGCGTGCGCAGTTCGCCCGTATTTCGGCAGGTATTACATGTTTTGACAAGATCGCTTTGCAGCCGATGCCATCAACATTGATGTGATCATGTGTGGCTGTCAGCGCATTTCGTAGCAAAGGGCCTTTTGAGCAGGATCAAAAGGCCCTTTGCCCTAGCTTTCAGACGCAGACGGTCAGGCCGCCTCCGCCCCTCCTTCGGATTTCGCCTTGCGCCCATCGAGCGCGAGCATGATCAGCGATACACCGTTCGAAAGAAGTTCAACCGCGAGGAAGACCCCGAGGATAAAGACGCTTGATTCCGGGAAGTTGGCAAAGATCATGCCGCCCAGCACCAGCGAGATTACGCCCGCGATGGCAACGATCCAACGCGCGCCTTCAGCCGCTGGCGAGAACGCCAGCACGAGGCGGAAGATGCCGATGGCGATCAGCAGCCCTGCAGTGGCTGCAGTCAGCGTCAGGATGCCAGCCAGCGGTTGAGCCACAAGGTTGTAGCCGCCCACAATGAACAGGATGCCAAGCAAGATGGCCCAGATACGTGCGCCCCAGCCCTGCGACTGAAACGCCGAGATGAGCATCAAGATACCGATCGCAATGAACGAGTATCCTGCAAAAAGTTCTGCTGTGAGGGTCGCGGCAAAGGGGTTTGCCAGTGCCAAGATCCCGGCGACGATGGACAAGATGCCCACGATTAGCCAGAGAAACCAGTATTTCATTTATTCATCCACCGTAGTTAGTGCAATGTTGTTTGTGGTCCAACCTATGCCCATTCTTTTTGCACATTGCGACAGATGAATTGTCGCGTCACCAAAGCCGTTGCCTGAACGCCTCATGCCGCACCGCAGCAAGTCGCTCTGCTCATCAGCTGTTTGGGACTGACGCATTATGCAAATGCAAAAGCAGTCCAAACAGCGCACAAACGCACGCGCGACAAATCTGGCGTCATAAGCTTCTGCAGCTATAGTGACGGTGTTCAAAAACAGTCAGGGTAGCTGATGATCGTTTCCATTATTCTCTTCGCTCTCTTTTTGCTGCAGATCGCTGCGTTCTGGTGCGCCTGGCGCGCCGTCACCTCCTCGCGGACCCCGCAGGGAGCAGTTGGCTGGGTGGTTTTCCTACTCGCGGCGCCCTACATCGCTGTGCTGGCTTACCTGTTCTTGGGCCATCATCGCTATCGCGGCTACGAAGTTACACGGCTGTCGAGCGAGCGTGTGGTTGCGGCGATCAAGGGGCAATCCCCTACCCCGGCGGCAGAAATCATGCCTGTGGTAAATCCCGCGCCATTTGAGAAGATTGCAGAATTGCCAGCGGTGCGCGGTAATCACCTGGCACCGCTGATTGACGGTCCGCGCGCATTCGAGGCAATGTTCAAGGCAATCGATGCTGCCCAGACATATGTCTTAGTGCAGTTTTTCATCGTGCATGACGACACACTTGGCCAAGACTTCAAAGATCACCTCATCGCTGCTGCAAAGCGGGGCGTATCCGTGCGCTTCATGGCAGATGCCATTGGCAGCCATGCCCTTTCTGAAGCTTACTTGGATGCTCTTAGTGGAGCAGGCGTTCATATCGCTGATCCCAAGTCATCCAGCCGGCCCCACCAACGGTTTCAGATCAACTACCGCAATCACCGCAAGACCGTCATTGTGGACGGGCATGTCGGGTTCACCGGCGGACTGAATGTTGGCGATGAGTACATGGGGCGTGACCCCACCTTCGGCCATTGGCGGGACACACATGTGGAAATCAGGGGGCCAGTCGTTGCGCAGTTGCAATTGATCTTTGCCGAGGACTGGCACTGGGCCGAGGGCGATCTGCTGCTGGAAGATCTGAACTGGGCACCCGGCGAGCAACCCGCCAATCAAACCGCTCTTATCGTGGCCACTGGCCCGGCAGACACCACAGAAACAGGGGCAATGTTCTTCTTCTCTGCCATCGCCGCCGCGAAAGAGAGAATATGGATCGCTTCGCCCTACTGCGTGCCAGATACGGATATCATCCGCGCCCTGCAGCACGCGGCTCTGGCCGGTCGAGACGTACGGCTGCTGGTGCCAGAGATGATAGATCACACGATCTCATGGCTTGCCGCCTTTTCCTTTTTCGACGAGTTGCGGGACGCAGGCGTGCAAATCTGGCGCTACAATGATGGCTTCATGCACCAGAAAGTGGTTTTGGTGGATGATAACTTTGCCGCAATCGGCACGACCAACCTCGACAACCGATCCTTCCGGTTGAATTTCGAAGCGATGCTGGCCGGCTTTGACGGAAGCTTTGCGCAGGAGGTGGCAGATTTCCTCAAAGAGGACTTCACCCGCGCCACCTTGTTGGAAACACCCCTGACGGACCAACCCGCCAAGGTGCGCTATGGTGCGCCCGTTGCGCGCCTGTTTGCGCCGCTGCTTTAACCCTGCTCACCGCGTGCGGCGCGCACCCGCTCGAACGCATCCTTCAAAGAGGCCCCCAAAGATACGCCCAAACCCGCGAATGCTGTTTCTACGAGGGTTTGCAGCGTGTCTTCCTGCTGGTTGGCAAACTCGGTGACCCCAGACGAAATTTCGGCCAACTGGTCTTCGATGCGGGCGAGCTGGGCCGTCATCGCGGCATCCGCTGCTGTGGCAACTGCCCCGCGTTCCGCGATAGCCGCGCGCAGGCTGGCGATTTCAGTTGTCAGGGCGGCAACATCGCTGCGCAGGGGAACCACTTTCTCTGCCGCGTTTTCGAGATTGCTGGACACGCCTTCAACCGCCGAGAACGCTTTCCAACTCAGCCACAAGCACAGCGCCGTCAAGATCAGGGTCGCGTTCAAGAGCGCCAAAATCAAATTGCCGAAGCTGCGCCCTACTGTCCGATCTGCCATCGCATGCACCTTTTCCATCTTTCTCGGTGCGCAAGATGTCGCATGTAGGCCGGTGATAGAGCAAGACCTGACACCTTTCGGGGCAAGAACTGCGCAAATTTGAGCGGGTGGAAATAGATTTTGTAAGGGAAAAGTCTCATCCGCTCACGACAATTTGTGCGAATGACCAAATAGATATTGGTGTTCTGCGGCAGTGATTGCCCCATTACAGAGCCTCCAGTAGAGGCCATGCGCCCGCGCATGGAGATCGAAGCTATCGGAAATTTCCGCGTTATTCTGCACACTTGCCAAGATAAAATGTGTGGGCTACGCAAGTTCTATCAGATCTGAGCGGGAGGAACGGCGAGATGATGAAGTTTTTGACGTCCACAGCAGTTTATCTGGGTGCAAATGCGGTCGGAATGTTGTTGGCCATTATTCTGTTGCCGGGTTTCACCATCACCCCTACGGGCTTTATCGTCGCCGTCGCGATCTTCTCAATCATCCAGTCCGTGGGCGGGCCCATGGTCACGAAGATGTCGCTCAAAAAGTTGCCACAACTCATGGGTGGCATCGCCCTCGTGGTTATCTTCTTCGGCCTTTTCATCACGCAACTCCTGGTTCCGGGCATGTCGATGGGCGGCATTGCAAACTGGCTGGCCGCAACCTTGCTGGTCTGGATTGGCAGCCTCACCGCAAGCATTCTTCTGCCGCTTTATGTGTTCAAAGAAGTGGTTGAGAACGCCAAAGAAGCCACCGATCGCAAGATCGAAGAGCAGGTGCGCAAGCAGGTGGCAGAACAAACCCGCAGCGAAGCTCAAATTCGCAAGGACGTCGAACAAGAGGTGCGTGGCGAAGTCGAACAGCAGGTTCGCGGCGAAATGGAACAGCAAGTGCGCGCCGAAGTGGAAGAGAAAGTCCGCAATGAGGCTGCTGCTGTGGCGCCCACCCCAAGCACACCACCCGCTGGCTCGGGCCAGTGAACGAACAGGCTGCGCCCCCTTCAAAAGGGGCGCACGCACTGCGCCTAGCGGTATTGGCAACGCTATTAGGTGCGGCGGCAGGAGGGCTTTCTGCGGTCACATATTTGGCGATGATCGCGTTGCAACAGACGATCTGGACGCCCGTTGGCGATGCCCGCTGGCCCATCTTACCCCTAGTATTGATCGGTGGCGCCCTCGTCGGCTGGACACGGCTTCAGGCCCAAGGCCCCGAGTTGGAAGATCAACTCGAAGAGACCCGTCACCCGAACCAAATCCAACTTCACATGACGTTCTGGGTTGCGATCGGTGCAATATTCGCTGTTGGATTTGGCGGGGCCATTGGACCCGAGGCGGGGATTATCGCGGTGACCGCGCAGCTTTCGGCTATCGTCGCCAAGCACCTCGGCAAAACCGCTGCAGATCGACGCCTCCTGGTCGAGGCTGGTATTTCCGGCGCTCTGTCTGGCGTATATGGCTCTCCTGCAGGCGGCCCCCTGCACGCAGAAGCCGCCTATAAAGCCCCAAAGCCAATTCTGTTTCTCGCGGGCCTTGCAGGGTTTTTGGCCTTCATCTCAATTGCTCAGGCCCTGCACAGCGGCTCTTTGGGCATGATGGTCATGCAAAGGTATCAGGCAGAGGTTGATATATATGGCATTATCGTTGCTGCTCTGCCTGCCTTGGCAGGCGCCTGTGCCGGTGTTCTTTATCTGATCATCCGGGCCGAGGTTTCCAAACGGTTTTCCACCCACCTGCCCAATCGTTTTCTACAACCCGTCATGGCGGGTTTAGGGCTTGGTCTGGTCTGCACGGTGGCCCCAATCCTGCTGTTTTCGGGCCACAACGAAATTCAAGAGATGTTGCGTTTGGGCCAAGAGCATGGCGCTTTACTCTTGGTGCTGCTCGGGCTCGGCAAGGCAGTGGTCTGCGCCATATGTATCGCCGGCCACTGGCAGGGCGGCGTCATTTTCCCGATGTGTTTCGCGGGTGGCTCTATGGGGGCGGCAACGCTCTTCATCTTACCGGGCTTTGATCCCGTGATTGGCCTCGCCGCAGGCATGACGGGCGCCTCAACCGTCGGAATGACGCGCCCATTCGTGGCTGTGCTTGTGATGCTGTTTGTACTGGGCGGCGGCCTTGCGGCACCCGTATTTGTCGGTGCACTGATCGGCTGGTCTGTGCTACGCATGATGCCAGAGCGATACGTGCAATCTGCACATTAGGAGGCCCCTTGATCAGACTGACATATATCATCCTGGGCGGCTTGAGAGATGCATTTTCTGATGACACCGTCCGATCCCTGCTCGCGTTCACAACGCTCCTTATCGCAGTTGCGACACTGATCTTCGCGTATCTCGAGGATTGGAAACTGATCGACGCGGCTTTCTTTGCAGTCGTCACAATCTCAACCGTTGGCTACGGCACGCCTGTGCCGGTTACGTTTGCGGGAAAGTTGTTCACGATCGTCTACATCTTGGTGGGTCTGGGCGTCTTTGTCGCGGCCGCCGGGGCCGTCGCAGAAGCTCTGATCCGCCGTGAGGCCATTCTGCGCAAACATGAGGATGATACGGAGAAGTAGTGAACCATTCTTGCTATGCCGGTCCTCCAAAATATTTAGGAAATAGAATACCAAGAATGGCGGCAGAGACCAAAGTCCGAAGAGATTGTCATAAAGATACGTTAATTCTCTGATAGGACTAATATGTCCCCTCTTGATGTGTTCAGGCGGCCCGGTGTTGTTGAACAAACCGATTTCCGATAACGAAAGAATTTTGGTGGAATGCGTGTAGATCAATAGAGAGAACTGGAGCGCCTTCGGAAAGAGAACGAGCGACTGAGACACGGCATCTCTTGGCGGTTCAGAACCTCTGACCTACCGTATCTTGGCGAAAAACTCTTCGGACTTTGCGCGTTTTCAGGCTAAGAATTGGCGCCGTTTCCTAAAACTAACAGGGGACAATTTAGCTTGTGCAAGACCACCATGAAAGCCTCGATGATCGGTTCAGAAATGAACTGCTCAAAGCTGAAATTTTCTACAACCTACGCGAAGATCAAAACTCTGATCGAACAAACAATGGGTAAAACACTACAATACAAAACGTCCCACAGCGCTCTGTGCAGCGAGCGCGAGTGCGCGACACCGTTAGCCCGATGGAATAATGATCAATCATGCAAGAACGTTAATAAAGGACCGCCCAGATGGGGCTGTTCATTACCCCAACTAAGCCGAAAATCTTTGGCGTTAACATTCAGAAAATCGGAATAAAAAGCCACGATGGAGACCGTTGCGCACAGCCGAGAAGAGAGGAAATCGGTTTGTACCAATCAGAAACTCATGAGATCATAAATGAATGACTAGACCTCCTAATCTCGTAGGCGATAGGCGCGAAGCACGTTCAGTTCGGTTGAACTATTATACTCGAATTCCTAATGTCGGAGACTTGGCGAACCCGACGATTGTCGAAGGTGTGAGCCAGATTCCTGCCAGACGGGTAGAGTTAGATGCAGGCCCACACCTTCTTGCTGTGGGAAGCGTTATCTCGGCCGCGAGGCCAGACAGTCGAGTATGGGGCGCTGGCCTGATGCATCCAAAGTATGGCTTTGGCCAACTTCGTGCAGAAAATGTGTGGGCAGTTCGCGGCAAGAAGACAATCGAGGAACTCAGCAAACAACAAGCTGGTGTTCCAGACATGCCTTTTGGTGATCCAGGCATCCTTCTGCCAGACGTTTTGAACATAGCGCCGCATCCAGAGCCGACGTACCCAATTGGTATCGCTGCCCATTATGTTGACCGAAAAGACCCAAGGGTATTGGCACTTCTTGCTGAGGACGGAGTGTTGGATCTCAACGTCCATCAGGAACCACGTGCGTTCATGGAGCAGATGGCGAAGTGTGCAGTAGTCGTGAGTTCATCACTGCATGGGATAATTTTTGCGGAAGCGCTGGGACTGCCGAACCTCTGGACAAAAGTCACTGACAAAGTGGCAGGAGAAGGTTTCAAGTTCCAAGACTGGTATACGACGACAGCTCGTCCGCAGAAAGCTCCGCATATTCTAGGCGCAGATGAAAGAGTGAGCGACCTGATTTCTAAATGCGAAATCCGAGAGACAATTGTTGATAAGACGGCATTGGCAGCGGCACTTTGCCCTGAACGGCTGGAGGTAGTCAGAGACAGTGATACGAGGAGTTTCTTTCCGGTCGAAACCTGCCGGAGTATGCCAACGCCATGCTTCGTGATTTCATTCAACCGTGGTCATTTCCTGAAGAAGACAATTGACGGCCTTAGAAAACAAAATCGAAACATGGATTTCGTTGTTCACGACAATGGAAGCACCGATCCTGAGACCTTAGACGTTCTCGCCGAACTCGAAGCGGAGGGCATAATAGTCAATCGACAATCGCCAATTTCTTCGGCCAATGACCTCAATAAGGTAAATGACAGCGTCCAAGCCTATTTTAGAAACTGGGCCGAACCACAGCGCTATATTGTTACAGATTGCGACATCGACATGTCAGAAGCTCGGAGCGATGCTATCGAAGTCTTTGACGCAGCTCTGAACTGCCTGACTGACCTAGAGGCTGTCGGGCCGATGCTCAGGATCGCAGATATCCCCCTTGGTTACCCCCTCAGAAACCATGCGCTAAACCTGCATATTTCGCAGTTCTGGGGAAAAGTACCAGAAATGTTCAAATATGGAGCTGAACAGCTCGCGCTTCTCCGCTGCCCTATTGACACTACGCTTGCGCTGCATCGCGCAGGAGAGCCGTTCAGACGTCTAAAAAAATCTGCGAGGTTCTACGCACCGCACGAAGCGACCCATCTAGACTGGTACATTACTGTTGGTCAGGAGGAAGGATTCGGCACAGACGAGGGAGCCCATATCTCGCATTGGGGCAACTCCGGTTGGCTTAAGGCACATGGCGGCGCGTCTCTGAAGTACCCAGGGTTTTTCGATATTGAACGTATCAGCCCTTCGCAATGCAAAGTCATATGGCTGCCGTTCGACAAAGCACCTTTGGGTGTGAGGCACAGATTAATGCTAGCGCGCTTGAAGCACTACACTTCCAAGCTAAAGCTTGCAGACAGCTAGTTGTTATTTTTTGATAAACTGGTCGCGCGAAAATTGATGAAATTTTTCCGTACGAACGACTTATAGGGCTTTACCAGAAAAGAGGAGCTGCTGGCTATTTGAACCCAAACGCACCATCCGCGCGAAGAACTACAAATGCGCACGTCGTGTCTCGCCCCTGTTCGGTTACCACTGATTTGAGGTTTGTCATATAATGTTTCAGGTGCTGGTGAACGCAGCTTTAGTGCGTATTGAGGCCTGGCGCGTTGATATTGCCTGGGCCAAACATTGATGGCGACTTGCGCGTGTTTCGTGCTGTGGAAGCACTCGGCATTCAAGCGGTCTCGCTTCAGGTTTCCATTGAAGCGCTCGTTTTATCCGTTCTCCCAAGGGCTGCCCAGAGCAATTTGCATTGACGCGTCAGTCTTTCCTGTTCAGCCACTTGATCGATGGCTTGATGATGCTGCGGCTGCAAGCAGTTTCTTTGCTTATAAGCGACAGGAAAAAACGGTGTCTCTGTCGTCTTGGTTTTTGGCGGCAAACCGTGAAAACAGTTTGGTGAAAAAGTGGGATAAATATGTAAAAGATTATTGGCTGGTACGGCGCGAACCAAAATCCACAACACGTGACCTACAGTTCCTTAAAGATCCATTGAACGAAATGCGCCCGTTTGAACCTGATTTGGCGCTGCCATATCCTTACTTTTGGTTCCACCATCTTTTCTCGATCCTGGTCCAAACTGATGCAGAGGCAAGGAAAATTTGGGGCGCTTGCGAAAACAGGCCTTCCATATCGGCCCATAAGATAAAGGACGAAATCAGGAGGCTTGAGCACAGGAATCGCAAGCCACTTCGGCGCGTGTGGAATTTCTTTTTTCCGAAGCCGAATAGAGCCGAATTTATGGATTGGATATCCTCGACAGAGATGCAGAAGCTTGACTGGCGCAGCAAGTCTAACCCACTAAGTTTAATGAAGAGCCTTAAAAAGTAATTTTCCCGCTCGCGACATTTGCTCGACGAACTCACGTTCTTCTTTGTATGCAGTTGGCCGCTGAACAAAGATCACTAATATCAACAGGGCGCAGATTCCGACTCGAGTATCCAATGCAGAACGCAAGCATCCGGGTTGCGTGTTCGACGGTGTCAGCGCAACCGTGTTCGTCCAATGGTCCTGACCGATTGTGCCAGTGCATGACCTTCTACGCTGCTTGAGCAGCGTATCGCCAAGGAAGGAACTCATCGTGTCGTGTGAGCTTGTGGTCGACGATTTGCGCCAGAACGCATGTGAGCCAGGCTTGCGGATCGACATCGTTGAGTTTTGCCGTCTCGATAAGGGTTAACGCGGTTGGCATGGCTTTGCCGACACCTTTGGAACCTGCAAACATCCAGTTTTTCCAGCATATGGCGACCGGTTTGACTGCGCGCTCGGCGGTGTTGTTCTCCAAGTCCAGTTGGCCGTCCTCAAGGTATGGCCGGACCTTTGGCATCCGGCCAAGAGCATATTCAACCAGCATCGTGTCGCTGGACCCGTTGCTCAGTTTGTCGTTGACGAAGTCGATGGCCCAGACGTGGCTGGTATGCGTTGTCCGCAGCCAGATGAAGGATTTGCCCTTGTGATGAAACCGCCGTCGCTTCTTATGCCGATGAAGAACCTGTAGGCCTTGGACCGCTTCGCTCCCTAGGCTTTTTCCAAACGAACGTATTAGCGCTAATAGAATTGAGTTTCTGGTCAGGCCTCAAGCTTGCGCCGCCCGCCATCACACACAAACATTTCCTTATCCGATCCCGCTCTTGTGCCCCTGAGGAAAGAAGAGACTCATAGCAGCCGTCAGGCATTTTTGCTCTGATATTCCAGCTCTGGATTTGCGAATATTTCGCGCCAAAAACAGGTGTTAATGCCGTGTTGCGCAGACTTTACTGCAGCAGAGCCGCCACAAACCACGCATCAATCTTAGGCGCGTGAATCGAGCTTATCTTCGTTTGCAATTTAATACTGCGGTAAGATAAGGAACCAATCGCAGCGCCATCTAACGCAGGATTTCTTCCCATGCCCAGCGAAATAAGTGAAACCTCTGAAGATGCAGTCGGTTGGCTGAATACTGCCTTTACGTACGAAGCCAGCCGAAACCTGTGGCTGCAAGACACTCAGACTGATTTCGGCTACAACGATGGTGACGCTCACGAAACTTATCTGCTTGAGACGATTAAGTCTGCAACGGATCGAAGCCTCATGTCGCCGGAACTGGCAAAAGGGATGAAAGATTGGCCGTCCACGTACCACCTTCACCATCAGCGTTCCAACGTGTTTCGCGGAATAAGCCATTGTTTGGAAGGGCCGATCCTCGAAATAGGAGCTGGTTGCGGTGCGCTTACACGGTATCTTGGTGAACAAGGGCATAACATTATCGCTCTTGAAGGCAGCACGCGACGCGCCTCGATAACGGCTGAAAGGTGTCGTGATCTGAAGAATGTACATGTCTTGAATGCAAATTTTCAGGACTTCGATCCATCCATTCGCTTCCAAACCATCACACTGATCGGTGTATTAGAATATGCCCGTGTCTATTTTTCAGATGGAAGTGAACGAGACCCCGTTGATCAGATGCTTTCCGCCGTAGCTGACATGTTGGAGCCTAACGGCCGCTTAATCGTCGCGATCGAAAACAAGCTAGGGCTGAAATACTTTGCCGGATATCCTGAAGACCATGTTGGAACCGCAATGTTTGGCATTGAAGATCGGTATGGTTCAGACACGGTTGCAACATTTGGTCGGTCAGAATTGATCGAAAGGCTGTCCCGTGCCGGATTGTCACATTCGGAATTTGCATATCCGTTCCCCGACTACAAGCTTCCGCATGCCGTTCTATTCGAACCTGCATTGAGCAAAGAGCACGCGCCCAAATTTACTTCTCTTGTCGCTGAATGTGCGACAATGGATATGCAAAAGCCAGCGGAGCAGCATTTTTCACTGCATGCTGCCACAGCGCCTGTGCTTCAGAACGGGCTGGGCGCAGATCTTGCCAACTCTTTTATAGCCGTCGCGTCAAAAGCAGATGTAGCGGTGCAACCACCGGACGGCGCCTTGGCGGTCTATTTTGGCAACGGTTGGCGCAAAAACGGTTATCTCAAAACGACCCGATTCGTGGGAGATAAGAACGGGCTTCGCATCTGTCGCTCGACCTATTTCGACACGACGAGCAGGGACAACGCCGAATTCAAAATGGTTCTTGAAGACGAAGAATTCGTTGATGGGACCCCATGGGTACATGCTTTGTATCGCATAATGTTAGATCCGTCATGGTCGATTGATAAAGTGGCGAAATGGTCACGCAGATGGGTCGATGCGCTGATGGTTGCGTCAGGACAGAGCCCGCAGAAACTGCCTTCCAAGGATGACAAACTGCCAGCCCACTTCTTTGACGCAATTCCCAAGAACTTGCTCATTGATGACACAGGAACAGCAAAATTCATCGATCTCGAATGGCATTCCAAATCAACAGTATCTTTCGGAACAATTTTTGTGCGCGGTCTGATCGATTCCCTGCGAAGTATTGAAATCGCGGCCTTTAACAAACAGCCATATGAAATTTTAGAGATCACAAAGCAGGTCGGTGCAGAGCTCGACCTAGTTTTCACTCGAGATGAATTGGAGCGACTTGTCTCGAAAGAGCTCGCCTTTCAAGCATCGGTGTCGCGCGTTCCAGTCCGCAATTCAGGTCGCTACTATTTTCTTCCAGTTAGACCAGCCGAAACAAAATCAGGCAGGAATTTGCGTAGGTATCGTCGAAGGCTTCGCAACAAATTTAAACTACGTGACAGGCTGTCTCACTGGTGGCCGGGATCGTGATCGGTTCATATTTTCCAAACTGGCTCGTTGGACTTTGACTGTTACCAATATCTAGTCCAAGTGAGCGAAAAAACTTGCTTGAAACAAAGCGAGACGAAGCCTGGTTTACATAGCTACTCTGCACGCCTTCCTGCGTTTCGCCAAAGCGCACTTTGCAGATTTCGATACATTCATCGACAGGCTGAACCTCCACAGGACAGTATCCTAGTGATCAACTGGCAAAACACAGAGCTAACTGGCATTTTCTCTCCTCAAACGCGCAAACCGTCACAGAACTGAAACAAAGCTGAGAGATACGCGGGCGCATGACCACATATGCTTTGAACGGCCTTGGCCGAATTGGAAAACTAGCCCTGCGCCCGCTGCTCGAAAGCGGCGCGAAGATTGCATGGGTGAATGATGCTGTTGGCGCTCCGGAGATGCATGCGCATTTGCTGGAGTTCGATACGGTCCATGGCCGTTGGCCGGCCCGCTTCGCCCATGATGCAGACAGTCTTTCGATCGATGGCACACGGCTGCCCTTTATCGGAACATCTTCGCTGAAAGAGCTGCCCCTCGACGGGGTCGATGTTGTGATCGATTGCACCGGCGTCTTTAAGTCAGACACGGCCCTTGCCCCTTATTTCGAAGCGGGCGTCAAGAAAGTGGTCGTGTCCGCGCCCGTCAAATCCGGGCCCGTTGCCAATATCGTATATGGCGTCAATGAAGCGACCTACGCGCCCGACCAGCATCACATCGTGACCGCCGCCAGTTGCACGACAAACTGCCTTGCGCCCGTGGTCAAGGTGATCCACGAAAACATTGGCATTCGTCACGGCTCCATCACCACGATCCACGACGTCACCAACACGCAAACAATCGTTGACCGGCCCGCCAAGGATCTGCGCCGGGCGCGCTCTGCGCTCAACTCGCTGATCCCGACAACCACAGGCTCGGCCACGGCCATCACGCTGATCTACCCAGAACTAAAGGGCCGGTTGAATGGCCATGCAGTGCGTGTGCCGCTGCTCAACGCCTCGATCACCGACTGTGTATTTGAAGTCGAGCGAGAGACCACCGCAACAGAGATCAACGCCCTGTTCAAAGAGGCATCTGACGGCGCGTTGGCGGGCATCCTCGGCTATGAGGAACGCCCTCTGGTGAGCGCCGATTACACCAATGACCCCCGCTCCTGCATCATTGACGCCCCCTCGACCATGGTCGTGAACGGCACGCAGGTGAAGATCTACGCCTGGTACGACAATGAAATGGGCTATGCCCACAGGCTGGTCGATGTGGCGCAGATGGTCGGAGCTTCTTTGTGACGCAAGACAGCCGCTCGTCCAGTTCGGCCTCTGGCCTTGCGGCCTATCTGACGGTCACCGCCGCCTATTGGGCCTTTATGCTGACCGATGGCGCTTTGCGGATGCTGGTGCTGCTGCACTTTCACACGCTGGGCTTCAGCCCGATTCAACTGGCCTACCTGTTCGTGCTCTATGAAATCGCCGGGATGGTCACCAACCTGTCTGCGGGCTGGATCGCGGCCCGCTTCGGGTTGACCTCCACCCTGTACGCAGGGCTTGCCCTCCAGATCGTGGCCCTGATTGCATTGACGCAACTCAACCCAGGTTGGAGCGTTGCCGCCTCGGTGGCTTTTGTGATGTGTGTGCAAGGCCTCTCCGGAGTTGCGAAAGATCTGGCGAAAATGTCGTCGAAATCCGCGGTCAAACTGCTGGCGCCAACCGAGGGGGATGGCCTGTTTCGCTGGGTCGCGATCCTCACGGGCTCCAAGAACGCGATCAAGGGCTTGGGCTTTTTGCTGGGGGCCGCTCTGCTGGCCATGTTTGGGTTTCTGACAGCCATTTGGAGCATGGTCGCCGCCCTGAGCGTGATCCTCGTGCTGGTGGTGATCTTGATGCCTGCTGGGCTGCCCGGAGGGCGCAAGGGCGTGCCTTTCTCCGCAGTGTTTTCCAAGGATAGAAACATCAACTGGTTGTCTGCTGCACGGGTGGCCCTGTTTGGGGCCCGGGACGTCTGGTTCGTGGTTGGCATCCCGATCTATTTTCACATGGTGTTTTCAGACGGCACACCCGAAGGCGCACGCCAATCCTTTTTCCTGGTCGGCAGTTTCATGGCCCTCTGGATCATTTTTTACGGGTTTGTGCAGAGCCAATCACCGCGGCTGCTGAAGGCAAAGAACAGGCCGCTGGCCGGGCTTGTGGGCGCCGCGCGCGGTTGGGCCTTTGCCTTGGCCGTGGTGCCTGCGGGCCTAATGCTGGCGGTTGGCATCTCCGAGGGCCCGTCCCCTGCCCTGACCACGCTACTGATCGCAGGTCTGTTGGTTTTTGGGGCGCTTTTTGCAGTGAATTCCGCCCTGCACTCCTATTTGATTCTGGCATTCACAAAGGCCGATCGCGTGACGATGGATGTGGGCTTTTACTACATGGCCAATGCCGCTGGCCGGCTGCTGGGAACGGTTCTGTCGGGGGCAATGTACCAGTTCGGCGGGCTCGAAGCCTGCCTGGCCTGTGCCGCCGTGATGATCGGGCTCAGCGCCTTGGCCGCGGGCCGACTAAGCGCCCCGGAAGCCGCCCCAAGCTGACGGCGAATATCTTTTGCACTTGCCTCCGGGGCTATCCCGCTATGATAAGCGCAAAGGTCTGAAACCGTTCGAGAGATCATGCCGCGCTTCGCAGACGCCCTGCTCGCCCCGGCGAAACTGACACGCCGCAGCCTATTGGCTGCGCTGGTTGCCCTGCCTTGCTTGGCTGCTTCCGGCGTCGTTGCACAGACAAGCACTGCAGCACAGACCCCGCAACCGCTCAGCGTCTTTGCCCCGGCAAGCCTGTCAGAGGCTCTGACGGAGGTGGCGCAGGCATTTACCGCACGGGGGCAACCGGATGTGACCCTGTCTTTTGCCGGCAGTTCTTCCCTAGCCCGTCAGATCGGTGTGGGTGCCCCGGCAGACGTGTTCATCTCGGCCAATGCGCTCTGGATGGACGATCTCGAAGCACGCGGCCGCATCCTTCCTGATACGCGGCGCAATATTGCAGGCAATGGGCTGGTGGTCATCGGTCATGGGCCACAGCCCCCCCTGCCAACCCTGTCTGGCGCAACCCTGCAGACGGCCCTTGGGGCGGGCCGCCTGTCGCTGGCCCTTGTGGAGGCGGTGCCGGCAGGGATTTATGCCAGAACCGCCCTGCAGAACCTTGATCTGTGGGACGCAGTGGCAGACCGTACCGCGCAGGCCGACAATGTGCGCGCAGCGCTCGCCTATGTGGCTGTCGGCGCCGCACCCATTGGCATTGTCTACAGAACAGACGCGCAGGCCGAGCCGCGGGTCTCTGTCCTCGCGGAAATCCCGCCCGACAGCCATCCCTCGATCGTCTATCCCGCCGCGGTGGTGGGGGCCCTCACCGGAACGCCCCACCCTGGAGCGTCAGATTTTGTCGCGTTCCTGACAACGCCTGAAGCTCAGGCCATCTTTCGCGCATATGGCTTTCTGCCTTCCCTCGAAAGCCCCGCCTCATGAGCGGTGACGGCCTGCTTGGGCCCGATGAATGGGCCGCTGTGCTGCTGTCGATCCGCGTGGCCTTCTTTGCCGTGCTCTGGAGCCTGCCCCTTGGCGTTTTGTGCGCCTATGCCCTTGCGCGCTGGGAGTTTCCCGGAAAGCAGCTGCTAAACGGGCTGGTCCATCTGCCCCTGATCCTGCCGCCCGTTGTTACCGGCTATCTGCTGCTGTTGGCTTTCGGGCCCCAAGGGCCCTTGGGGCAGGCTTTGGCCCCGCTGGGGATCAGCTTTGCCTTCCGTTGGACAGGCGCAGCCCTTGCCGCCGCCATCATGGCGTTTCCTCTGATGGTGCGGGCGATCCGGCTCGCGCTTGAAGGCGTCGACCCGCGCCTCGAAGAGGCCAGTGCGACGCTAGGCGCCTCGCCGCTTTGGGTGTTCATCACCGTTACCTTGCCCCTGATCCTGCCCGGCATCCTGACCGGCACGATCTTGGCCTTTGCAAAGGCGATCGGAGAGTTCGGCGCCACCATCACCTTTGTCTCGAACATCCCCGGCGAAACGCGCACGATCCCTTCGGCCATCTATGCCTTCTTGCAAGTGCCCGGGGGCGAAGGGGCCGCATTTCAGCTGGTGATCGTGTCCATTGTGATTGCCATGGGGGCCTTGCTGGCCTCTGAAATCCTTGCCCGACGCATGAACCAGCGCCTTGGCACCAACAGCCGGGGCGCCATGTGATGAGCAGCAGCGCAGAACGTGACATGCTGGAGGTTGACCTCCAACACCAGTTGGGCTCCTTCGCGCTCAACGCGACCTTTCGCGCCCCGCAAGGCATCACCGTGCTTTTCGGGCGCTCGGGCTCCGGCAAGACAACCATCGTGAATGCCGTTGCCGGCTTGATGCGCCCCAATGCGGGGACAATCCGGATCGGGACGCAAGTGCTCTATGACAGTGCAACCGGCCAGTACCTGCCCCCGCACAAACGCCACGTGGGCTACATCTTTCAGGAGGGGCGGCTTTTCCCGCATCTCAGCGTACGCAGCAACCTGACCTATGGGCGCTGGATGTCTGGCACACGGGCAGATCCGGCTCTGTTCAATCGGATCGTCGAAATGCTGGGCCTTGGCGCCTTGCTCACGCGCCGGCCCGGGGCTCTTTCAGGGGGCGAAAAGCAGCGCGTCGCGATTGGCCGGGCGCTTTTGGCTGCGCCCCGCCTGATCCTCGCGGATGAACCGCTCGCAGCGTTGGACGCACAGCGCAAGGCTGAAATCCTGCCCTATTTCGAACGGCTGCGCGACGAAGTGAAAACGCCGATCCTCTATGTCAGCCATTCCGCCTCCGAAGTGGCCCGATTGGCAACGCGGGTTGTGGCGCTCGAAGATGGCAGGGTGCTGCGCCAGGGCCGTGCCTCTGATGTGCTGGCTGATCCTGCCGTTACCCCTCTGGGGGCACGGGCGGCAGGCGCTATCCTGCAGGCTAAGGTTGCCCGTCACCATCCCGACGGGCTGACCGAGCTTTCTGCCAGCGGCTTGCCCCTGCTGCTGCCCCATCTGGATAAGGCGCCCGGCAGCCATGTGCGGATCCGGATCGCCGCGACCGATGTCATCATTGCAGCGCAGGCGCCCGCAGGCCTGTCGGCCCTCAATGTCTTGCCAGGAACAGTTGATGCGTTGCGCCCGGGCGGTGGGCCCGGCGCAATCGTGTCACTGCAAACACCGGCGGGCCGGCTGTTGGCACGGATCACACAGCGCTCGGTCGATGCTCTCGGCTTGCACCCGGGCATGTCCTGTCATGCGGTCATCAAGGCTGTGGCCGTGGCCCCCGACGACATCGGGGGCACAGAGGCTGCGCCCGGTCTGCCGCGCGACGAACAGCCCTGAAATCAGACAGCACCGCCTTCCACGAAGAAATTGTTTGCCGAGCACATGGCACTGTCATCAGAGCACAGCCAAAGCACCATGCGCGCCACATAGACCGGGTCAATCGGCTCGGGGATACATTGACGCTCCAGCTGCTTCTTGAGATCTTCTTCGTTGACCCACAGTTCCTTCTGGCGTTCGGTCATGATCCAGCCCGGAACGACCGTGTTGACCCGAATGCCGTGGGGCCCCAAATCCCGGGCAAAGCTTCGGGTCATGCCATGCACACCCGATTTCGCTGTGGTGTAGACCGGCATGCCGCCCATGCCTTGCCACCAGCTGTTCGATCCCATGTTGACAATCGCACCGCCCTTGCCCGCTGCGATCATGGCCGGGGCACACGCCTGTGTGGAAAAGAACATGTGGCGCAGATTGGTGGCAATCCGCTCGTCATAATAGGCTTCATCGACCTCGCGCCAATCATGGCGATCGTCGCGCGCAGCGTTGTTGACCAGCGCCACCGGAGCGCCAAGCGCCGCAATCATCCGCGCAAAGCCTTCCTTGATTGCGTTCACGTCGCGCAGGTCCAACTGTTCGAAATGCGCTTGCCCGCCAAGGTCAGCAATCTTGTCCAAAACTCTCTCACCAGCCGCGGCATCGATATCAACGAACCCAACCCGCGCGCCCTGCTCGGCAAAGGCAGTCACGATATCGGCTCCGATGCCCGACCCGCCACCGGATACGAAAACAGTTTGGCCGTCGAGGCTGGGATACTTGGCGAATTTTGGCATGTTCGGGGGCCCTCCTTGATTTGACGCAGGGATAGCCCGAACTCAGCGCGCGCACCAGACGCGCGCAGCACAGAATTGCTTTTTGAGCGGGCGCGCGGCACCCGGGCCCTTCGGCAACGCTGGCTAAGCGCCCACCTTTCCGAAGCAGCCCGGCCGGATCAACTCAGGGACGTTACCCAAAGAATGGTTGCATCCTCCGGCGAGACCGAGATCACATTGTGTCCCATGGCCGCGTCATAATAGGCGCTGTCGCCCCGGCGCAGCTCCACCGGTGCGTAAAACTCCGTGTAGAGCTGTATGATGCCGGTCAGAACGTAGAGGAATTCCTCACCATCATGGCGGACCCAGCCATCGAACTCGTCCATCGAGCGGGCACGGACCCGGGCTCGATAGGGCAACATCTTCTTGCGGGATAGCGCGCCTGCCAGCAGATCATGCTCGTAGGTGGCCGTCACATGGGATTCCCCGTCCCCTGCCTTCGTCACTGCCATACGGCCGGTCACTTCGGCCTTTTCAGGCGGCGTGAAAAGCTGCGGGATGGGAATGCGCAGACCCGTGGCCAGTTTCTTGAGCCCGTCATAGGTGGGCGACATCTGGCCATTCTCGATCTTCGACAGGGTGGAGCGCGCCAATCCCGCCTGTCGGGCGGCCTGCTCCAATGTCCACCCTTGCGCTTTGCGCAAGGCGCGCACACGGTCACCCAGATTGATATGGGTCAGGCTGCGGGCATCCTCGCCCGCGCGCGCGATGCGGATCAGTTTGCGCGGGTCTGTCTCTGCCAAAGCGGGGCTGTCATCTTGCGGCTCGGTCATGGGTAACGGGATTTAGGCCCGAAAACGCCGCCTGACAAGCAGCGCCATTGCGTCATTCGGTGCGGTCTGTAAAACCGCGCCATGCTCTCTGTCTTCGAAAGCCCCGCCGCGCCCCCGCCACCAGACGCGTTCAACCTTGCAGCCTATGTGCTGGCGCAAGCCGACCATGTGCCCGACAAGACGGCTCTGGCGATCGTTTCCGCATCGCGCGCCAACCGATGGCGATATGGCGCGGTGGCCCAAGCCGTGGCCGGCATTGCCGGGGGTCTGTTGGCGCAGGGATGCAGCCCTGGCGACAGAGTGCTGCTGCGGCTGGGCAACACCGCCGCTTTTCCCTTCGCCTACCTCGGGGCGATCTGGGCCGGCCTGATCCCCGTGCCAACCTCCTCCGGACTGACAGAGGAAGAGATCACAGCGATTTCTGCGCAGCTGCGCCCAAGCCTGATCCTGGCCGGGGATGGGATCGCCTTGCCCCAAGGCTCTGATGCGCGGGTGCTGGAAGAAGCGGATCTGATGGGCCTCGCCGATCATCCACCAGTGGCGCCCGTGTTGGGGGATCCCGAGCGGCCTGCCTATATCATCTTTACCTCCGGCACATCCGGCCAGCCCCGCGGCGTGGTACATGCGCACCGGGCCATCTGGGCCCGGCGCATGATGTGGGACGGCTGGTATGGGCTCACCACACAGGACAGGCTGATGCATGCCGGCGCCTTCAACTGGACCTACACGCTGGGAACAGGCCTGATGGACCCCTGGACGATGGGGGCAACCGCCCTGATCCCGGCACCCGGCCTGTCAAGCACACAGCTGCCGTTGCTTGCAGAGCGGCACCAAGCCACGATCTTTGCCGCCGCCCCCGGCGTTTATCGCCAGATGCTGCGCGCCAAGCTGCCCCCCATGCCCAAACTGCGCCACGGGCTGAGCGCAGGCGAAGCCCTGCCCCCTGCCCTGCGCAACCAGTGGCAGCAGGCAACCGGCACCGATCTGCATGAGGCCCTTGGCATGTCTGAATGCTCCACATTCGTGTCCGGCGCCCCCGGCGCACCGGCGCCTGCAGGCACCTCTGGCCGCCCGCAATTAGGCCGGACAATCGCGGTTCTGGATTCGGATGGATCGCCCGTGCCACGCGGTGCACCGGGGGTGCTGTCGATCCACCGCAGCGATCCCGGATTGATGCTGGGCTATCTCGACGCCGAAGCAGAAACAAACAGTCGCTATGCGGGCGATTGGTTCCAGACAGGCGACACGGTCTCCCTGTCGGAGCAAGATCATATCACCTATCTCGGCCGTTCAGATGACATGATCAACGCTGGCGGATTTCGCGTCTCACCCCTCGAGGTGGAGGGACAGGCCCTGTCCTTTGCGGGCCTGCGCGCCGCAGCCGCTGTGGAGCGCGAGGTGCGCCGCGATGTGACGGTGCTGGCGCTGCACTACGTGGGCGATCAGATCGACGAGGCGGCGCTCGAGGCCCATCTGGCCACCCGACTGGCGCCGTACAAACGGCCCCGCATGCTGATTCGAGAAGACGCCTTGCCCTTGGCCGGCAACGGCAAGATCAACCGCAAGGCGCTCAGACGCAGACCTGCTGCGCGTCCGTGACACCTGCCAAACCGACGACAAGCTGATAGGACGGCCCCATGATCAAGCTAGACATTCTTTCAGACCCAATCTGCCCGTGGTGCTATATCGGCAAAAGTTTGCTGGATCAGGCCCTGTCGCAGGTCGATCAGCACCCTTTCACGATCGAGTGGCACCCGTTCCAGCTCAACCCGGACATGCCCCGCACGGGCATGGACCGCGCGTCCTATCTGGAAAACAAATTCGGCGGCAAAGACGCCGCAGCCGAGGTCTATGGCAGGATTGCCGATGCGGCACAGGCAGCGGGGCTGACGATTGATTTTTCAACAATTGAACGCACGCCCAACACGCTGGATGCCCATCGACTGATCCACTGGGCCGGAATCGAGCGGCGCCAGCTTGACGTGGTCGATGCTCTGTTTGCCGCATATTTCGAGCAGGGCCGTGACATCGGCGACCGTGACACGCTGGCCGACATTGCCGACAGCGCGGGGATGGATGCCGCCACGGTGCACCGTCTTCTAGAGTCCGATGCTGACCTCGAAGATATTCAGGCCCGCGATGCGCATGCACGCGCACGCGGGGTGACCGGTGTGCCAACCTTCATCATTGCCGATCAGCACGTGGTGCCCGGCGCCCAGCAACCGGAACTTTGGACGCGCCTGATCGAAGAGATCAGCGAACAGCTGTGATCAGAAAAAAGCGCGTGCGTCTGTGCGTGGGGATGCGATCACATCGATCAGCTGCCCGCTATTAGAGGATTGAAACAAAAGAATATGCTGTTGATCCACGCTCAGAATGCGGCGGCAGGTGATCGATGGATCGGCATAGGCCTCCGGACAAGCAAAGGGCACCATCGCCAACCCGGAACGTTCCAGCATGGCCAAAGTTACTTGAACGCCCCGCGCGGTGCCCTGCGATGCCACGCTCGCACGGGGAGGCTCATGCGCAGAGGGATCAGCTCCAAGCGCCGGCAATATAACGCCTTGGGCTGCGGCATGGCCCGTGGCCAAACCCAATACCAAAAATGCGAACACAGTAAAAAACCCGAGAAAGCGCATGACACAGACCCCTGCCAAAAGTTCCGCGTGGCGTCGTGCTGCGTGGCTTGCGACTTCCTGACTCTTTTTGTCATGAATGGCAAGGCTTCTTTATGTTACCCGCTCAGCAATGGTGTCAGAGCGCTGAAATGACCTACCCCCCCACCCGACGCCTTTCGACCCCAGAGTTCATTGCGCTGATCGCAATGATGTTCGCCACGCTGGCGTTTTCCATCGATGCGATGTTGCCCGCCCTGCCGGAGATCGCGCAGGAACTGACACCACAGACACCGAACCGCGCGATGCTGATCATCGTCGCCTTTGTCTTTGGCATGGGATTGGGCACGCTGGTGACGGGCCCGCTGGCAGACAGTTTTGGGCGCAAACGCGTGATCTTGTTCGGCGCGGGCCTCTACTGCCTTGCCGCCGTTGCAGCATGGTGGGCGCCCACGCTGGAACTGGTGCTGGCCGCGCGCGTTGTGCAGGGGCTTGGGGTGGCCGCACCGCGTGTTGCCTGCCTTGCCATCATTCGCGATCTCTACAAGGGGCGCGACATGGCAAAGATCACGTCTTTCGTTTTCATGGTGTTTTCCCTCGTGCCCGCGATCGCCCCAGCGGCTGGGCAAGTCATCATCTGGTTTTTCGACTGGCGCGCGATCTTTCTGGCCTTCGTGCTGTTCATGGGGCTGTGCATTCTGTGGCTGGCACTGCGCCAGCCCGAGACCTTACCCCCCGAAAAGCGCCGTCCGTTCCGCTTCGATGACTTGCGTGAAGGCTTTGGCGAAGCGCTGGGAAATCGGATTGTTCAGGTGTCGATCCTTGCGCAATCTCTGTGCTTTGCGATGCTGATCACGACGCTCCAGATCACGCAGCCCGCCATGGAGCAAACCTATGGTCGCGGCGACGAATTCCCCGCGTGGTTTGCCCTGATTGCGCTCTTGGCAGCGTCGGCGTCGATCATCAACGCATCGCTTGTCCAGAAGGTTGGCATGCGCGGCATGGTGCGCGCGATGTTGATGATCCAGTTGTGTCTGTCAGGTGGGGCGCTGTTCTACTGGTCTCTGGATGGCACGGCCTCAAATGTCAGCTTTGGGATCTTTGTCCTCTGGACGCTGGGGATCTTTTTTCAGGCGGGCCTTACGCTGGGCAATCTGAATGCCATCGCGCTGGAGCCGATGGGCCACAGGGCGGGCATGACAGCCTCCATTGTCGGCGCAATCGCCACCACTCTGGCAGCCCTAGGCTCCATTCCGATCGCGCAGGCATTTGATGGCCATCCCGCCCCTGTGGCGGGCGCCGTTTTGATTGCGGCCCTCGCTGCGCTTGGCGTCATGCGCTTCATGCCGCCGCCGCCCGAAGATTAACAAAGACACAGCCCCCGCCACAGCAGCCGGCAGGTTTCAGACCTTGCGGGCCTCGGCAAGGTCGCGCGCAATCGCAAAGGCGCCTTGGATCTTGTCCTTGGTTTTTTTCCAATCGCGACGAATAACGATCTTGTTGTCGCGCACCTTTGCCAAGCCCTTTTGATCGCCAATGAACTTCACCAACCCTTCTGGCGAGGCGAACTTGTCATTGTGGAACTGCACGGTTGCGCCCTTGGGGCCGGCATCCAGTTTGGCGATGCCTGCGCGTTTGCACATCGCCTTGATGCGCACCACCAGAAGCAGCATGTTCACTTCTTTTGGCAAGGGTCCAAACCGATCAATCAACTCGGCTGCAAATCCTTCCAACTCGACCTTGCTCGACAGGCCAGACAAGCGCCGATACAGCCCCAGCCGCACATCAAGATCCGGCACATAGGGCTCTGGGATCAGCACGGGCACACCGAGGCCAATCTGCGGTGCCCACTGATCGTCTGCATCGGAAAGGCCCTCAAGCTCACCCGCCTTGATCTTGGCAATCGCCTCCTCCAGCATCGACTGGTAGAGCTCGTAGCCCACTTCCTTGACATGGCCGGATTGCTCGTCGCCCACGAGGTTGCCCGCGCCCCGGATGTCGAGATCCTGGCTGGCCAGCGTGAAACCCGCGCCCAGACTGTCGAGCGAGCCCAGCACGCGCAGGCGCTTTTCAGCCGCCGGTGTCAGCTTCATGCGGGGCTTTGTGGTGAGATAGGCATACGCGCGCGTCTTCGAGCGGCCAACCCGCCCCCGGATCTGGTACAACTGCGCCAGCCCAAACATGTCGGCCCGGTGCACAACCATTGTATTTGCCGCCGGGATATCGAGGCCGGATTCAACGATCGTTGTGGCCAGCAGCACATCGTACTTGCCGTCGTAGAAGGCGTTCATGCGGTCATCCAGCTCGCCCGCTGCCATCTGGCCATGGGCCACCACGTAAGACAGCTCTGGCATCTGCTCTTCGAGGAAGGCCTCGATCTCAGGCAGATCACGGATGCGGGGCGCCACAAAGAAGCTCTGCCCCCCGCGGTAATGCTCTCGCAAAAGCGCCTCGCGCAGGGTGACTGCATCGAATTCTGAAACGTAGGTCCGAATGGCGAGACGATCGATCGGCGGGGTGCCAATGATCGAGAGATCCCGCACCCCCGTCAGGCTGAGTTGCAAGGTGCGCGGGATCGGCGTGGCCGTCAGGGTGAGCACGTGGATATCCGAACGCATCTGCTTGAGACGCTCTTTGTGGTTCACACCAAAACGCTGCTCTTCGTCGATGACCAACAGCCCAAGATTCTGAAACCGCACCTGCTTGGCCAGCACCGCATGGGTGCCCACCACGATATCCACCGTGCCATCTGCCAGCCCTTTGCGGGTGTCGTTCGCCGCCTTCGCGGACACAAAGCGGGACAGCTGACGCACCTCAACGGGAAAGCCCCGGAACCGCTCCTCAAAGGCCTTGGCGTGCTGGCGCGCAAGCAGCGTCGTCGGCGCGATCACGGCCACCTGTGTGCCCGACATCGCCGCCACAAAGGCCGCACGCATGGCCACCTCTGTCTTGCCAAAGCCCACATCCCCGCAGACCAAGCGATCCATCGGCGTGCCGGCTTCCATATCGGCAATGGTTTCGGTGATGGCGCGCAGCTGATCGTCGGTTTCCTGATAGGGGAAGCGTGCGCAGAACGCGTCCCACATGCCGTCCGGAGGGGCGAGGATCGGCGCCTTGCGCAGGGCGCGCTCTGCGGCCACGCGGATGAGCTTGTCGGCGATCTCGCGCAGGCGCTCCTTCATGCGGGCCTTTTTGGCCTGCCATGCGCCGCCGCCCAGCTTGTCGAGTAAACCTTCCTCCTGGCCGAAGCGGCTCAGCAGTTCGATATTTTCAACCGGCAAATACAGCCGGGCGCCCTCTGCATATTCGAGATGCAGACATTCATGGGGCGCGCCGGTTACCTCAATGGTCTCAAGCCCGTGATAACGCCCCACTCCGTGATCCACATGTACCACCAGATCACCCGGGCTGAGCGATTGCGCCTCTGTGAGAAAGTTATCGGCCCGCCGCTTCTTGCGCGGGGCCCGGATCAGCCTGTCACCCAACACATCTTGTTCGGAGATGACCGTGAGCAAACCTTCCGGACGGCTGGCCGTAAAGCCATGCTCCAGCGCCCAAACCACAAGACAGATCTGGCCTTTGCCATCTGGCACATCACGAAAATCTGCAATCTCGCGCGGCGCGGGCAGACCCTCATCTTCCAGCAATCCGCGCAAGCGCTCACGCGCGCCTTCCGAGTAGGACGCAATGACCACATGCCCTTCTTTTCGGCTGGCCTCGATATGGGCTGCCAGAGCACCGAACAAGCTGACGCTTTCCTGCTGGCGCTCGGGCGCGAAGTTGCGGCCGATGCGTCCGCCGCAATCGATCACGCCGGGTCCGCTTCCCTGCGGCAATGGGTTCAGCTGGATGACGCGCCGATCCGTCACGGCCGTATCCCAAGACGCATCATCGAGATAGAGAAGGCCCGCCGGTGCGGGCTTGTAGACGCTTTCCATGCTGGAGCGCGCCTTCAGCGCCTCGGCGCGGGCGTCATACTGGTCGAGGATTCCCTCCCAGCGGGTCAGGCGCGCAGCGCCGACTTGATCATCAAGAAGGATCGTGGCCTCAGGCAGATGATCAAAGAGGGTTTCAAGGCTTTCATGAAAGAACGGCAGCCAGTGCTCCATGCCCGCATGTTTGCGCCCGGCGCTGACCGCCTCGTAGAGCGGATCATCGGTCCCGGCCGCGCCAAATTCGATGCGGTAGTTCTGGCGGAACCGCGTGATCGCGGCCTCATCCAGGATGATCTCGGAAACCGGCGCCAGTTCCATCCTGTCGAGCTTTTCAATGGTGCGCTGGGTGGCGGGATCGAAGCGGCGCGCCCCGTCCAAAACATCGCCAAACAGATCGAGGCGCACGGGCCCCTCTTGGCCGGGTGGGAAAATATCAATGATCCCGCCGCGCACCGCATAGTCGCCCGGCTCCAGCACTGTGGGCGCCTTGACAAAGCCCATGCGTGCCAGAAAGCGGCGCAGGGCTTCTTCGTCGATGCGACCGCCCACTTTGGCTGTAAAAGAAGCCTCGGTCAGAAGGCTGCGCGCAGGCACTTTTTGCGTGGCCGCGTTCAGAGTGGTCAGCAGCACGAACGGGCCCGGAATACCGGCCGACAGGGCCGCGAGCGTTGCCATCCGCGTGGCAGACACAGCCGGGTTGGGCGACACCCGATCATAGGGCAAGCAATCCCAGCCCGGAAAATCAAGCACCACAGCATTGGGCGCAAAGAACGCCAGCGCTGCCCGCATGGCGGCCAAGCGCTTGTCATCGCGGGCCACGTGGACCACGGGCGCGCCCTTTTCCAACTCGCGCAACACGATCAGGGCGTCGTGCCCTTCGGGCGTGCCACCGGCGAGCACATGACGCGGGGGGGCGGGGCTGAGAGAGGATGATTTCTGTGCCATAGACCAGCGTGACGTACCCCGACTGGCGACAGTGTCAATGGGGTGCAGGCATGGGGGCGTATCTATTCGGGGATACTGACCTCGCCGCCGCCAATGGCAGCCGCAACGCCAGTGGTGCCGGGAAAGGACGTGGGCAGCCCATTGAGCACACGCGCTGCCAGAAAGGCGAAGGCCTGCGCTTCCAGCATATCACCATCAAGGCCTATGTCCTCGATGGCGTCGATATCCGCGGCGCAGCGGCGGCGCAGAGCAGACATCAGCGCACCATTGTGCCGTCCGCCGCCCGCCACCAGCACCCGTTCCGGGCGATCCGGGACGCTCTCTAGCGCACGTGCCACGCACAGGGCGGCCGCTTCAGTGAGCGTTGCGGCCCCATCCTCAACCGATAGCCCTTCGACCGCCGCACCGAGCCACGCGAAGCTGTCACGGTCTAGGGATTTGGGTGCAGGCGCACTCAGATAGGTATCGGCCTCCAGACGGGACAGGATCGCGGCATCGGCCCGCCCTGCGGCGGCCAGCGCGCCGTCCATGTCGTGGGCCGCCCCGGTGCGCGCCGCGACGAAATCGTCAATCGGGGCATTGGCCGGCCCGGTGTCGAACGCGAACAGGGCGCCTGGCGTCTCGGCGGCCTCCCTTGTTGGATCTGCCACGGTGAGGTTGCCCACACCGCCAAGGTTGAGAAACCCGATCGGTGCAACAGCCCCCATCCAGCGGGCCAGCGCAAAATGGTAGGCGGGCGCCAAGGGCGCGCCCTGCCCGCCCATGGCGACATCATTGCTGCGAAAATCCCAAACAACCCTGCGCCCGGTGACCGCTGCCAGCACGGCCCCATCCCCGGCCTGATGGGTGCGTTTGTTGGCAGGGTCATGGGCCAATGTCTGGCCGTGAAATCCCACCGCATCCGTTGCGCCCATACCCGCCAGTACCCGGGCATGAGCGGTTTCGACCACTTCGGCTGCTGGGGCGACCGCCGGCGCATCGGGCCAGCACCCCAGCGCCGCCTTTAAGGTCGCACGCTCCTGGGCGCCATAAGCCCTGTACCGGGTCTCGCCAAAGTCAAAAATATCCACGCCATCGGTGTCGAGCACCGCCGCGTCGATCCCATCAAGCGATGTGCCCGACATCATTCCCAGCACGCTTAGGCGCTGTCTTTGCTTGTTGGTCTTTCCCTTCACGGCAAAGCCCTCTATCACCCATTCACGAATGTGAGCATGGACAATCAGACGATGACCTACCACCCAAAATCCGACTTCTTGAACGTGATCAAGGAACGCGGCTTTCTGGCCGACTGCACCGACCTGCAGGCCTTGGACGAAAAGCTGAGCAAAGGGGTGGTGACCTGCTATATCGGCTATGATGCCACAGCAGCTTCCCTGCACGTGGGTCACTTACTGAACATCCTATTGCTCAGGTGGTTTCAGAAGACAGGGCACAAGCCGATCACGCTGATGGGTGGCGGCACAACAAAGGTGGGCGATCCGTCTTTCCGAGCCGACGAGCGGCCGCTGCTGACCGCCGAACAGATCGATGCGAATATCTCGGGCCTCAAGCGCGTCTTTAGCCGCTATCTCGATTACGGCGACGGGCCGACCGACGCGATCATGCTGAACAATGCGGAATGGCTGGACGGCCTGAACTACCTCGACTTCCTGCGCGACATCGGGCGGTACTTCTCGGTCAACCGCATGCTGTCCTTCGAGAGCGTGAAATCACGGCTGGACCGGGAGCAATCCCTGTCCTTCCTCGAATTCAACTACATGATCTTGCAGGCCTATGATTTCCTTGAACTCAACCGGCGCTACGGCTGCGAATTGCAGATGGGCGGCAGTGATCAATGGGGCAACATCGTCAATGGTGTCGACCTGACACGGCGCGTTTTGAGCGAGGAAATCTACGGCCTGACCACGCCACTGCTGACCACGTCGGACGGCCGCAAGATGGGCAAAAGCCAAGGCGGCGCTGTCTGGCTGTCATCTGACATGCTCAGCCCCTACGAATTCTGGCAGTTCTGGCGCAACAGCACCGATGCAGATGTGGGCCGTTTCCTCAAGCTGTATACGGAGTTGCCCGTTGAGGAATGCGACAGGCTGGGCGCATTGGAAGGCTCTGAGATCAACGCCGCGAAAATCATACTCGCCAATGAAGCCACCACGCTGCTCCATGGCGCGGAGGCTGCGGCTGCTGCCGAAGCCACGGCACGCGAGGTGTTTGAAAAAGGGGGCGTCGGGGATGATCTTCCCACAGTGGTGCTGTCTGCCACCGATGTGGGCGATGGGATTTCAGTCGTGCAGTTGCTGGTGCGCGCCGGGCTGGCGCAGTCCGGCAAGGCGGCCAAGCGGCTCATTGCAGAGAACGGCGCCCGTCTCGATGATGCGCCCCTGACGGATACGGGACTGGTGTTGGATGCAAGCGCTTTGGCGCAGCCTGTGAAGCTGTCGGCGGGCAAGAAGCGCCATGCCCTTGTCCGGGTCGACTGAATAACATTCGCACCCGGCACCGTAACCACCGACACGCCTGAGTGCACACCGCGCTCAGGCGTGGGGGCTTAAATCTCCCCTAAAGACAAAGAGCGCCCCGCGCCTGTCTGCACCGTATGCAAAGAACCCGAGGCTGCCAGACAGAGCAGCGGTGGGATGATCTTTCCTACAAGCGTCTGCCGCCCTCCGCATTCCTGTCTGAAAAGCGAGCTTTCGACGGCCCTTCTGAGAAAAACCAAGCCGTTTGGCCCTTAGACAGGGCTGGTGATGCGCCGCCACAAGCACAGACGAAACGGCTGCCTTGATCAATAGGCACCACATGAAGCTGCCCTGCGCTTCAGCAGCCTTAGTGCCCAAAGAAAAACGCCCGCTGAAGCCAGCGGGCGTTTAAATGTCCAATCCGTTCTACCAGTAGCGTTAGCGCTTGGAGAACTGGAAGCTCCGGCGGGCCTTGCGGCGGCCAAACTTCTTACGTTCCACAACGCGGCTGTCACGCGTCAGGAAGCCAGCGGCCTTCAGAGCGCCCCGCAGGGAAGGATCGTAAAGCTGCAGCGCCTTGGAGATGCCGTGCTTGACCGCGCCGGCCTGACCGGACAGGCCACCGCCCTTGACGGTTGCGGTGACGTCGAACTGGTCTTCGACACCGGCCACCTGGAACGGCTGGCGCAGGATCATCTGCAGAACAGGGCGCGCAAAATACTCGGTCATGTCCTTGCCATTGACCGTGACTTTGCCCGAACCGGGCTTGATCCAAACGCGGGATACCGCGTCTTTCCGCTTTCCAGTTGCATAGGACCGGCCCAGCTCGTCACGGACGGGCTCGCGCGGTGCAACAAGCTCTTCCACGGCGGCGGCAGTGCCGTCGACAGCCGCGTTCAGCTCTTCGAGGGATTTGATTTCTTCAGCCATCGCGCTCAGCTCCGGGTGTTCTTCTTGTTCATCGACGCAACGTCGAGAACTTCGGGGTTCTGGGCTTCATGCGGGTGATCCGTACCCGCGTAAACGCGCAGGTTGGTCATCTGCTTGCGAGACAGGCGGTTGCCCGGCAGCATGCGCTTGACGGCTTGGGTCACGACGCGCTCGGGGTACTTGCCCTCGAGGATCTGCCCGGTGGTGCGGGACTTGATCCCACCCGGGTAGCCCGTGTGCCAGTAGTTCGGCTTCATGCGCTTGTTGCCCGTCAGCTGCACCTTGTCGGCGTTGATGACGATGACATTGTCGCCCATGTCCATGTGCGGCGTGAAGGTGGCTTTGTGCTTGCCACGCAGACGCATGGCGACGATCGAGGCAAGACGGCCGAGAACGATGCCTTCGGCGTCGATCACGATCCATTTCTTCTCGATATCCGCCGGTGTCGCGGTAAAGGTTTTCATTCGGTAGATCCCGTATTCGATCACGTGGGAGTCAGGCCGGAGCGGCCCTAGCATTCGATTGCGCTGTTCTAAGCAATTGAATGGCACAGTCAAGCGCACACATGTCAAATTTCATAAGCAAAAACAGACTTCTAAAAATAAGGTATAATAATACCCCACAATTATCAAGCCTGCTGCGCCGGTTTTTGGCTTGAGTTCCGCGCCGCCCTGCCGCAATCCTCAAGCAAGCTATACAGGTCTTACATGGTCGTCAGCCCGCTTCCCATCCTGCTTTGTTTGCCGCTGGTCGTGATCAGCGCGCTGATAGGCATGCCCATGGTAAAGAAGCTGGTGCAGATACGGGAGGCCCGACACGAGCTGAAGCGCAACAGCACCAGCTATATCATGGGTATTGCGGGATGGTCGGTGATTGCGTTCTGGCTGATGGCCACGTGGTTTTTTGCCACGATCCTCGGCGATTGGGCGGCCACTGATGATGCTGCGGGTGCCATTGATCGCTCGTTCACCCGGCTTTGGGTGTTGCTGCAGATAGCGGCCGAAGTGGCGGCAAATGATTGATGGCTGAGGTTGTTCAATCCGAGCTGTCCTGCCCGGCCTGTGGGGGCCAACGTCACTTTGACCCTGCCGCGGGCCTGCTATCCTGTGACAGCTGTGGCGCCACTGAAGATCTGAGCTCACCTTGGGACGGGGCTGCTCAAAAAGAACACCCGGTTCACGGCAACACTGTGCCCGCCACAGAGCGACCCTCCCAAAGCGCAGATACGGCCGATGTCACCCATGTTCAATGTCAGGCGTGCGGCAGTCAGCTCACCTTCGTGGGCCTCAGCCTGTCAGAGCGGTGCGGCTATTGCGATGGCCCTGTCGTGCGCAAAGACCCCGACCCCACCTACGCACCGATGGCCTTGATCCCCTTTGCCATTGCGCAAGACGCAGCACGGCTTGCGCAGGACCAATGGATCGCCTCCCGCCTGTTTCCACCGCGCGACCTGCCAGAAAGGGTGGCTGAGGGGACAACCCGTGCGCTCTACGTCCCGTTCTGGACCATCGACGCCCAGGAAGCGACGACCTATTGGGCCAAGAAAACCGTGCGCAGCGGCAAGAATACACGGGTCGAGAACATCTCGGGCGAACAGGTGTTCACCTTCGATGATCTGTTGATGCCTGCCTCTCCTCTGGTGACGCCATTGATCCGCGACGGTATCCTCCATGAGTTTGAACCGGCCCGCCTGCGCCCCTACACTGCGGGCTATATCGCAGGCTTTGCGGCAGAGCAGCATGCCCAAACCCTCGCCGATGGGCTTGCCGCCAATCGCAAGGATCGCCGTTTGCTGATCCGCAACAGGATCCGCAAGAAATATGGCTGGAGCGGCGTGCACAGCATCACCTTCAATACCGATACCAGCGGCGTGCACTACCGCCGCATCCTTTTGCCCGTCTGGATCACCCATTACACGGATGGGCGCGGCGTTGCATCCAAGGTGGTTACCTGCGGCATCCATGGCCGCACCTATGGCGAGCGCCCGTTTTCCAGACGCAAGGTTTTGGCAGCCAGCATGGCCGTCGTGGTGGCAACTGTGCTGTTTGGTCTGATCTGGGGCGCAGGCGCTGCGCTTTAACGCTTGGGCGGGATCGAATAGGTGAGACCGGCGCGTGCCACCACCCCCTCCATCCCCTGCGAGCGAAGCAGCACATCCCCCACGGCCAAAACGCGCCCCAGCTTCAAAAGCCGGCACTCTGCAATGAGATCCGCGCCCGCCACAGGCTTGCGCATGAAGTCGATGCTGCAATTGGTTGTCACTGTCAGTGCCTCGGGCCCAATCCGCGATAGAATCGCCACGTACATGGCAACATCTGCCAGCCCGAACATGGCCGGACCAGACACCGTTCCGCCGGGGCGCAGATGCTTTTCATCGGCCACAAGCCGGATCACAGCCCCCTCATCCGTGACCTCCTCAACAACGAAATCACGGTGCACCTGTGGAAAGACGTTTGTCAGAAACGCTTGCAACGCGGGCGCGTCCATGACGACATGATCCAGACCCATGGTTTTTCCTCTTCGCGGTTTTGCCACGGGAACGCTGCATGATTGGGAAAGGGAGGACAAGATGGACGGAACAGAGAAACTGAATGACGCCGCGCAAGACGCGCCGATCCTGTTGGTTGAAGATCGCGGCGCGGTCCGCTGCCTCACGATGAACCGCCCCAAGGCGCTCAACGCCCTCTCTGACGACATGCTGGCCGCACTGCAGGCGCAGATCGATGCGTTATCCCAGCGCCAGGATATCCGGGTTGTCATCCTCAAGGGTGCAGGCAAAGCCTTCTGCGCGGGCCATGACCTGAAGGAAATGCAGGCCGGGCGGCAAGCCGGTGATGGCGGCGCCGCCTATTTCGCGGACCTCTTTGAACGCTGTGCAAAGGTGATGACCGGCCTGACACGGCTGCCCCAGCCCGTGATTGCCCAAGTGCACGGCATCGCAACAGCCGCAGGGTGCCAACTGGTGGCCAGTTGCGATCTGGCCGTTGCCGCCGAAGATACGAAGTTTGGCGTTAATGGCGTCAATATTGGGCTGTTCTGTTCTACACCCATGGTCGCCCTCAGCCGCAATATCGGCACCAAGCAGGCGTTCGAGATGCTGGTGACCGGCGCGTTCCGCACCGCGCCACAAGCTCAGGAACTGGGATTGATCAACCGATCCGTGCCCACAGAAAACCTGGATAGGGCGACCCGGGATTTGGCTGAAACCGTGGCAGGCAAACTGGGCGCGGCCGTGCGGATTGGCAAAGAGGCGTTCTATAAGCAAGGTGAAATGACGCTGGAACAGGCCTATGCCTATACCTGCGAAGTGATGGTCGAAAACCTGATGTGGCGAGACACCGAGGAAGGCATGGCAGCCTTCATCGAAAAGCGCCCGCCAGATTGGCAAGAATGAGGCGTCATACGGTTTCATAAATCTCGGAAACCGCGTGCTCGCGTGTTGTATCTTTGCGATTTGTAAGGGAATTGAGCGGTTCTCTGGATGCCCAAAATTGTGGCAAACCTAAAAGATTAATAACACATTAACGTCAAAGACGAGCCATAGCCCCGCCCCCGACGCCCACTAGACAAGAGGGAATTAATCCTTTTGTGGAGTGCGTCCCACATGCGCATACATCGCTCAATATTGCTGGCCACTCTGGCTCTTGCACCCGTGGTTCCAGCCAATGCTGCTTCGATCGACGCGACCTCGTTGTTTGTCGACGTGTTTGCAGGCACCAATAACCCCGGTGGCGCGGGGCTGCGTATGGCACCCGGCACAGATGTCTACGTTGATGATGCTTTCCTGACAGAGCTGGTTTTCCCAGACGTCACCTTCTCCTCGAGCGGCAATTTTGGAACCGCCGCTGGCTTGGAAGTGCTCACAGGGCGCAATCAGGTGAACGTGGAATGGGGCGATTTGGATTCGGCCTCGGACGGCGATGACCACGGTATGGCAAAGATCAACCAGCAGGCCACCTCACAGGAATTTACCGATCCCGCGATCCAAGATCGGGCCCTCCTTACGATTTTCTCAGGGCTCAGCCTGACGGAGATGACCGATGGTGAGGGCGCCGCGACTTATTCATTCAAAGTGGCCTTCAAGAATGGGATTCGCGACAACAACAATGGTGTCGACGGCGTGCCCGAGATTGTAATGTTCGAGCGCGGCCGCAATGACAATTTCAACGTGCGCCTGATCACAGGCGGCACATTTGACCTGCCTGTTGTGACCGACCCGCTTTCCATCAGCAGCAGTAGCTTTGCTGATGTTGGCTTCCGCGTGAATACCCGTGAGATTGGCGCCCCACAAACGCTGGGTGTGGGTGCCTATGACCTCAACGATTGGGGCCTCGAGAATGGCGAAACGGTGTATGGCTACATCTTTGAAGGAACGGGCGCAGATATGGCGGGGATTTTCTCCTCGGGCTTCAATGACCAGTTCACCGCGCCGATCTATATGAGCAGCCCTTTGCCCGCCGTTCCAGGCACGGCGGCGCCGGCAACGAGCGTGGTGCCCTTGCCCCCAGGCATTGCGCTGCTTGCTGCAGGGCTGGCAATGGCGGGCATCCTGCGCAGACGCCAGGGAGCACGCGCGACCGCATAATCTGCACAGCAGTTTAGCTCTAAAGCCCCCTACAGGCGTGCGCTCAGCCCGATAAGTGGAGTGCATGTCTTTGCGCTGTCAGCCTGAGTGTTCATGTCTTTGAGCCGATGCCGGCAGAGGCAAACAGACCATACTGGGCTTCAGAACCAGCCTGCAAAAATTATAAAATATTTTATCTAAATGTTGCGTAGCGCACCTCATCAGAGCTACGGTTCGGTGGTGCAAAATTGGGGGCCACGGGGAAGCCGGACGCAACAGCGGCGGTTCAGCATGGCTCAAGCAGCGCGTTCCTATCATCACGGCAGTCTACGCTCCGCGCTTCTGGACGCGGCCCAAAGCCTTGTCGCAGATCAGGGCCTTGCCCGGTTTTCAATGCGCGAGGTTGCCCGCAAAGTTGGCGTGAGCCACGCGGCCCCGTCCCACCACTTTGGGGATGCCTCAGGCTTGCTGCAGGCACTGGCAGTGCGTGGGTTTTCAATGCTCAAGCAGCAGATCACCGAACAAAAACAAATGGCAGTGCAGGCCACTGGCGTTTCGGGCCCAGAGGCGGAACTCTATGCTGCCGCCCTTGCCTATGTGGATTTTGCAGAAGAAAACCCATCGCTGTTTCGACTGATGTATCGGCCGCAGGCAGAGCCTTGCAACACCACGCTGGAGCCTGCGTCCAATGCGGTTTTTGCAGAGTTTGCACGCCCGATCGAACAGATGCGCGGCCGCTCGCCCTATACCAATCAGGACGCGGCCACGGATGGGATCTCTACCCTGTGCCTCGTGCATGGGATCGCCGATTTACTCATTGCGGGGCGTCTTTCGCCGCTTGCGGGCAGCGCGCGCGCTGAAAGGGCCCGCCTCGTCTACAACCTGCTGACACGGGATCCGCCTCTGAAGCAGCCAAAACCACAGGGGCTATCGGTCGTGTCCAATACTTGAAGGAAAAGTGGTCGGGGCGGCGAGATTCGAACTCACGACCTTCTGTACCCAAAACAGACGCGCTACCAGGCTGCGCTACGCCCCGACGCCGAGAGCCATAAATGGCCTCGCAGCCATTGAAAAGCCCAAACCGTAGGTTTTGGTGTCAAAAGTTATCGCATAGCCGTTTGCGGTGCTAACAAGGCCACGCCACGAAGCGGCCCAGTCCAGGGTGGCGCATCAAAGTGCCAGGCGTGATACCCAATTCGGCTGCCAACCCGCCGTTGATCTCCAATACGAACTGGGTCTGCGCCGGCCCCGGGATCGCGCGCAAATCACCCGGAATGGCATTGGCATGGACTTTGGTCACCGTCCCGGTTGAATCCGCAAAGATCATGTCGAGCGGGATCAGCGTGTTCTTCATCCAGAAGGCCACCTGTGCGGGTGCTTCATAGATAAACAGCATCCCGGCATCAGCATCCATTTCGGTGCGATACATCAAACCCATGCTACGTGATTCTGGAGTGTCGGCGGTTTCAACTGTGAAACTGGCGCTGCCCCAACGCCCCTTGAGATCAATGCGATCTGCACGACAATCGGCCTCTGCCAAGGCGCCTGTTGCAAAACACACCGCAAGCAAAGCCCCTGCAAATTTTGCAAGAGCGTTGGCAACGCGAGTTCCCATCAGTCCTCGTCTTCGCCGTCGGGGTTCAAGGCTGGCAGGTCGTCCGCATCCATTTGCGGGGCGGCTTCCCATGCGGCAACCTCCGCAGCAAGCCGGCCGCGGCGCCCATCGACCACGCGGATAGCAACCGCCTCTCCGGGCGCAAGATCTGCAAGACCAGAGCGCCGCAACACTTCAAAATGAACGAAGATGTCATCGGAAAACCCAAAGACGTTTGCAAAGCCAAAGCCCTTTGACTTGTCGAACCACTTCATGCGCGCGGGCACAAGGGGCGCAGACGCCAACTGTTCCGGGTCAGAATACTCGAGATCGCTCAGCGGTGTGTCGCTGCCACAGGTCGGCGGAGCGATGCTCAGCACCTCAATTGCCTGCAGTCCGCGCGGCGTTTCCTGAACGCTGAGCGACACAAGCGCCCCATCCACAACTGACCCCTGACCAAAGTTCCTCAGAACATTGGCATGCAAAAGAATGTCAGGCCCCCCACTGTCGGCCACGACAAACCCAAATCCACGTGCAGGGTCAAACCATTTAACCGTGCCATCAACCACGCGCAGAGGCTTGATGTCTTCATCATCCATTAAAGCTGTCCTTCGACCCGCAGGCCGTCCCTGTCCCCACCTCATTAGCGCCGTGTAACACGCCACGATCAAGAGGAAAAATGTTTGGGTACGCTACGACATTTTGTCTAGGCTGATTTTTGCCAAATATTTTTCACGGGTTAAGGCGCATAATCTTCCATGTGCTGCTATCGGAGGCGGTTCGTGTCCAGCGGAACCGATCATGTAAGCGGAAGGCCCCATCCGCCCAAAACTCGATTTCCAGCGGAAGGATGCGAATCCCCCCCCAATGCGGCGGCCGCTTGGGAACCGGACCATGTGATCCTGTCACGCGCGCCACCTCAGCCATCAGGGCAGTCCGCGAAGCAAGGGGGCGCGATTGCTTCGAAGCCCAAGCTCCAAGGCGCGATTTCAGCGACCGGGAATCGTAATAGGCATCTGCCATCGGCCCATCCTCGCGCTCGGTGATGCCGCGTACCCGGATCTGGCGGTGCAGGGATTTCCAATGCATCACAAAGGCCGCCTTGCCAGTTGCAGCAATCTCGGTGCCCTTTGCGCTGTCATAGTTTGTGTAGAACACGAAAGCGCCAGTTTTATCCCCTGCAGCCTCAACGTCTTTGAGCAACACCATCCTGGCATTGGGCATGCCCTCGGCATCCACCGTCGACAAGGCAATCGCATTGGGATCATTGGGCTCTGAAGCCTCGGCCTCTTTCAGCCACGCCTGCGCCAGCTTGAAGGGATCATCCCCTGCAAAAATCCCAGAGCGATCAGACATGTGATGTCCTCCATTTTCCTGCCGTGTGCTTGCGGTTCTAGCGCAGAACAGCGCCGCTGCAACGGCCAAAGCCCCAGAATGCTTGCACAAGCGGCATCGTTTGGCCTATGCACCGCCCAGAATTGCAGAGTTAAGAACGAGGCGCCGGAATGTCGAACCAACTTATGGCTGGCAAGCGCGGGCTGATAATGGGCCTGGCCAATGACAAATCCATCGCATGGGGCATTGCAGAAGCCTTGCACGGCGCAGGCGCAGAAATCGCCCTGACCTATCAAGGCGACGCGTTTAAGAAACGGGCAATCCCGTTGGCAGAAAAGCTCGGTTGCAATCATCTCATGGAATGCGACGTGAACGATGATGATAGCGTGGACGCGGTGTTCAAGCAGCTCGAAGACTCCTGGGGCGCCTTGGATTTCTACGTTCATGCCATTGGGTTTTCAGACAAAAACGAGTTGCGCGGCCGCTATGTCGAGACCAGCCGTGAAAACTTCGCCATGTCGATGGATATCTCGGTCTATTCGTTCACATCCTGCGTGCGCCGCGCCTCAGCTCTGATGACAGATGGCGGCTCCTGCCTGACGCTGTCCTATTACGGGGCCGAGAAAGTCATGCCCCATTACAATGTGATGGGTGTCGCCAAAGCCGCGCTGGAGGCCTCCGTGCGGTACCTCGCCGAAGATCTCGGCAAGGATGGCGTACGCGTCAACGCGATCTCAGCCGGCCCCATCAAGACGCTTGCTGCCTCTGGGATCGGTGACTTCCGCTACATTTTGAAGTGGAACGAATATAACTCCCCACTGCGCCGCAACGTGACACAGCAGGACGTGGGCAAATCCGCACTTTACCTGCTGTCTGATCTGGGCAGCGGTGTAACAGGTGAAACCCATCACGTAGATGCGGGCTACCACGTTGTCGGCATGAAAGCCGTAGACGCGCCCGACATCTCCAAAGGTGGTTAAGCCATGGACTGGGGCCACCTGATCGTTTTCAACGTGACGTTGCTTGCCGCGATGGCGGCCCCCGGCCCTGCCCTTTTGTTTGCCCTGCGCCAATCGGTTTCGGGGGGCTTTTTCACCGGGGTGCTGACCGGTGCGGGCCTGGCCATTGTGGCCGCGGCCTGGACGGGCGCAGCACTTCTAGGCCTCGATGCCGTCTTCGCGCTGTTTCCGTTTGCGTATGCCGGGCTGAAACTCATAGGCGCGCTGTACCTTATGTGGGTCGCCTATGGTTTGTGGCGTGACGCCGCGCAGCCCGTTGCCAAAGAGGCCACGCCCGGAGCAAAAGCATTCCTTGGGGGGATGCTTGTAAACCTTGCCAACCCGAAATCAGTGCTCTTTGCGGCATCGGTTTTGATTGTGATCTTCCCACCGGATCTGAGCCTTGGCCAAAAGGCATTGATCGTTGGCAATCACCTGTGTGTTGAACTTGCTGTTTATGCGCTGTTTGCGGCCGCCTTGGCCAGCCCCCCTGCCCGTACAGGCTACTTACGCCTTAAACCTGTGATCGACCGTTTGGCCGGCGCCCTTCTGGGCGCGCTCGGCCTGCGACTGCTGCTTGACCGATAGGAACTTTGCAATGACCGACCGCCTGCCCCACGAAAAAGGCTTCCATGTCAGCTGGGATCAGATCCACCGCGACAGCCGTGCTTTGGCCTGGCGCCTCGACAAGCAAGGCCCCGGCACTGAAGGGGATTGGAAAGCCGTTGTGGCCATCACCCGTGGCGGCATGGCCCCTGCGATGATCGTCAGCCGTGAACTGGACATCCGCACCGTCGATACGATCTCGGTCAAATCCTACGACAACCAAACCCAAACCTCTGCCAGCGTGCTGAAATCACCAGATGCAGAATTGATGGGCGATGGCACCGGCATTCTTGTCATCGATGATCTGGTCGATAGCGGCAAAACACTGGAACTCGTGCGCGCGCTCTATCCAAACGCGCATTTCGCAACGGTCTACGCCAAGCCAAAGGGCGAGCCGATGGTGGATACATTCATCACCGGTGTCAGTCAGGACACATGGATCTTTTTCCCCTGGGACATGGCCTTGCAGTATGTGGAGCCCTATCGCGGCACCTGACCCGCTGCCTGTACACAAATGGTAAAAGGCCTGACGCGGATGTCAGGCCTTTTTTGTTTGTTCAGTTACGGCCAACGCGCGCCTTGCCATCTGCCAAAGGCGACAGGACGCCGAACGCGCAGTCTCACGCCAGCAAGGCGCTCACGTCTTCGACGTCCTGCTCTTTTTCGCGATCAAGTGGAATACGTTTCAACGCCCCTTTTGCAAAGGTCACGTCCGCTAGGCTGACCTTGCGGACACGCCGGTTATGCTGCGTGTGATAATACAGCGTGCGGTTTTCCACATCCCAGACACTGGTCCAGATCGTCGAACTGCGCATCGCCGTTGTGTCACCGTCCTGATCGGATCCCTCGGCCCCGCCCAGAGGCAGATTGAAATTGTCGAGAATGCGCAAAGCTTCATAAACCGCTTCATGGGCATTGGGGATGGGCCGTGTGGTATGGGTCATTGCAACGGCCCGCACAAAGCGCGACGGCGGTGTGTTATCCCCGGGCAGGCCGATCATGCCGCTGCCCGCCCCAAGTGGTGCAAAATCAAGCTCATCTATGTGGCGCGTTGGCAGCGCGACTGAAGAAAGATTGATGTAATTGCGCAGATTGATCATGTGCCAATCATAGGTAGGGGCGTTGGTTATGACGCCGAGCGGGTTGTCAAAGACTTGTAGTTCGCCGTGCGCATATTCGATCACGATCGACACGCCGGATGCGTCCGTCACCATCCAGTGCGCCGGATCAGGCGTGCCCAAAATGGCCTCCCCCACCCCGATCGCTTGAATGCCCTTCAAACCCTCCTTCACCTCCTGCAGAGAGGCATATCGCGTTAAGAGGTAGCCGACCATTTCAACGGCTGCGATCGTGTTCTTCCGCTCAACCGGGTCGTAGTCCGGGTATTCGGCAAAGCCCGGGTGGTAGAACATGCCAACCGCCAGTCCGGCCTCATTGATGCCATCGGCAAGCCAATCTGTCCCGAGGAAATCGAGGGCAAGCACATTGTATTTGGCCGCCCATTCCTTGCCATTCGCGCCCTCAGTCGTTGTGCCCCGGAAAACATGGCCTTTCGGGATCAGTGTTACCTGCGACTTGAGGTCAAAGGCGCCCCATTCCATTGTCCGCGCATAGACCACCGATCCATTTTCGGCCTGCAAGCGAAATCCTGTGCACATGGTTTATTCCTCCAACGCTTAAATACTCGTGGCCAACTCAACCAAAGAGTGTTTACCACGACGCTACTGCGGGAACCATGCACGGTCTATCCCTTTCCCACGTTTCGCTTGGCGCGCGTTCGGCACAGTTACCGCGGGAGGCTTTCCATTTTGGGCTTTCTGCGCGACACGCCAATGCGATGTGCCGGTTTTGACATGGGTCGTGGGACATGGGTCGAGATTGGCCATCCAACGAAGGCACAGCGGGATGCCCAGCAAATAGCTATCCTTAGGGTTTTCTTCTCTGCCGGCTTCGCCCAGTCTGATCTGAGGGAGAAACCGCAGCAGCAAGGTGCGTGATGGAGCACAGGCATGTCATCATCATTGGCGGCGGCGTCATTGGCGCATCGGTCGCCTATCACCTGACAAAATTCGGCTGGTCCGATGTGCTGTTGCTGGAACGCTCAGAGCTCACATCGGGCTCCACGTGGCATGCGGCGGGCGGCTTTCACACCCTGAACGGCGATACAAACATGGCCGCTCTGCAAGGCTACACGATCCGGCTCTATCGCGAGTTGGAGGCGTTGACGGGCATGTCCTGCGGGCTTCACCATGTGGGCGGAGTGACGCTGGCGGACAGCCCGGAACGCCTGGACATGCTCAAGGCGGAACGCGCCAAGCATCGCTACATGGGGCTTGAGACCGAAATCCTAACGCCAGATCAGATCCGCGAAGTGGCCCCGATCACGAATACCGATGGCGTGCTTGGCGGGCTCTATGACCCGTTGGATGGTCACCTCGATCCCTCAGGCACAACCCACGCCTATGCAAAAGCCGCGCGCATGGGCGGCGCCGAAATCCGGTTGCACACACGGGTGCTCGAAACCAATCCGTGCACGGATGGCTGGGAGGTGGTCACAGAGGCTGGAACCTTGCGCTGCAGCCATCTGGTGAATGCAGCTGGCCTCTGGGCCCGCGAAGTGGCCGCGATGGCGGGCATCTTCCTGCCCCTCCATCCGATGGAGCATCAGTATCTCGTCACCGAAGACACGCCTGAGATTTACACCCGCGACAGCGAGCATCCCCATGTGATGGATCCCAGCGGCGAAAGTTACCTGCGCCAGGAAGGCCGGGGCCTGTGCATCGGTTTTTATGAGCAGAAATGTCGCCCCTGGGCCATTGACGGCACCCCCTGGACCTTTGGGCACGAACTGTTGCCCGATGATTTCGACAAGATCGAGGACAGCATTGCCTTCGCCTACAAGCGTTTTCCGGTGCTGGAACGGGCTGGCATCAAATCGGTGATCCACGGCCCGTTCACCTTTGCGCCCGACGGCAATCCCCTGGTCGGGCCTGTGCCGGGGCTGCGCAACTATTGGTCGGCCTGTGCGGTGATGGCGGGCTTTAGCCAAGGCGGCGGCGTGGGTCTGTCCCTTGCGCAATGGATGGTTGAGGGAGAGCCAGAGCGCGACATCTCAGCGATGGATGTGGGCCGGTTCGGGCGCTGGATCACACCGGGCTACACCCGCGCCAAAGTCACCGAGAATTACCAAAGGCGGTTCTCGATCAGCTACCCCAACGAAGAGCTGCCAGCCGCCCGCCCCCATCGCACAACGCCAATGTATGATATCTTCAGCGACATGGGCGCGGTTTGGGGCCACCAATATGGGCTTGAGGTGCCGAACTACTTTGCAACGGGTCAGGAACCGACCTTCGAAATCCCGTCCTTCCGACGTTCCAACGCCTTTGCCGCCACCGCGCGCGAAGTGGCCGCTGTGCGCACAGGCGTCGGCATCAACGAGCTACAGAATTTCGGCAAATTCACAGTGGAGGGCGCGCAGGCCCGCGCGTGGCTCGACAGGATCATGGCGGGGCGCATTCCGAAGCCCGGACGGGTGTCCCTGTCGCCGATGCTGTCGCCGAAGGGCCGCATCCTGGGCGATTTCACCATTACGTGCCTGTCCGACACGCAGTTCCAACTGACGGCCTCCTATGGGGCCCAAGATATGCATTGGCGCTGGTTTGATACCCACCGACAGGAGGGGGTGCATCTGCGCAACGTCTCTGACCGCCGCACGGGCTTTCAGATTGCCGGTCCGAAAGCACGTGCGCTGCTGGGCGCTGTCACCCGACAGGATGTCTCGGCCGAGACCTTTCGCTTTCTGGACGCCAAATCCCTGCAGATCGGCCCCGTCACCGCTCTGGTGCAGCGGCTCAGCTACACCGGAGATCTCGGCTATGAAATCTATGTGGATGCCATGGATCAACGCGCCCTGTGGCACAGGCTGTGGCAGGCCGGGCACCCCATGGGCCTGACACCTTTTGGCATGCGCGCGATGATGTCGTTGCGGTTGGATAGGTTTTTCGGCTCCTGGATGCGGGAGTATTCCCCCGATTACATGCCGTGCGAAACCGGAATGGATCGGTTCATTCACTGGCGAAAACCCGTCGAGTTCATTGGTCGCGCAGCCGCCATGGCCGAGCGGGCCGCTGGCCCCGCGCGCGTGCTGTGCGCCTTTGTGGTCGACACCGAGGAGGCCGATGTGGTGGCCTATGAGCCGATCTGGCTTGAGGGCAGCGTGCAAGGCTTCTGCACCTCGGGCGGCTATGCCCACCACAGCGGGCTGTCCGTGGCGATGGGATTTGTGCCAAAGGCCCGCGCGACAGACGGGCTGCGCGTTGAGATTGAAATCCTTGGGCAACGCCGCCCTGCCCGGCTTGTCACCCGCCCGGCTTGGGATCCTGATGGCGCGGTGATGCGCGGATGACACCGATCCTGATCCTTGCGGCCGGTAAATCAAGCCGAATGCGCGGCGCCGACAAGCTGCTCGAAGACATATCCGGGCAACCGCTGATCGTGCGGCAGGTGCGCATGGCGCTGGCAACGGGGCACCCGGTCTATGTCACTTTGCCCGCGCGCGATCACCCGCGCGCAGAGGCTCTGACACAGCACGACGTAAACACGGCGCAGCGCATTCCGGTGCCAGATGCAGCCGATGGCTTGTCAGCCAGCCTCCGGAGAGGCGTGGCTGCCTTGCCAGAGGGCAGCGACGACGTTTTGATCGTGCTTGGCGATTTACCCGACTTGCAGACATCGGATTTGCTGACAGTGCTCAATGCCCGGCAAAGGGCACCGGACGCGCTGATTTGGCGTGGAGCGGATGCCACGGGCGGGCAAGGGCATCCGCTATTATGCGCGGCGGCGCTCTTTCCCCAGATCGCTACGCTAAATGGCGATGAAGGTGCAAAACCATTGGTCCGTCGCGCTCAGGCAGAGGGACGGCTGCACTTAGTGCCCCTGCCCGATGCCCGCGCGACGACCGATCTGGATACGCCAGAAGCTTGGGCGGCTTGGCGGGCGGCACAGCGCTCGTCGTGATCAGACGCGTCCCCTGACTGAACATTGCCCTGCACTCGAGCTTAACCTTACGAGGACAGCTTAAAGTTAGAGCTCTACATCGAGAAACGGTCTACCAGCCTATAAATCCTGCCCAAGCAGTTGCGCCTCTCCGGGCTTGAGCACCGCGCGCGCTGCGGTATAGCGGCCTGCTCGGCTGGCAGCCGCCATGTCTGGAATCAAAGCATCGATGTGATCTCGCTGCTGCTTGGATAACATCAAAAGGCGATCAGGGGCCGGTTGAAGGCTTTCGCACCAAGCCTCTTCAGCCAGAATGATTTCATGCTCTGGCAGCAGAACCTGATACCAATCCAGCACCTGAAGGGGCGCGTTTTTCGCCTTATCCAAGGCAACCAAATCCTGCGCGCGCACAAGGACTTCGCGTTCGCCAAAGTTTAGCGCAGCCGCATTGTCTGCGATGAGCATTCGGTGACTGGGTGAGACAGTCAGCGCGCGCCCAGGCTGGCTCGGCCCCAGAGCCCCGGGCGAAATGACCACCGGCGCGAGTTGTTCGAAACGCGCAAAATCGTCAGGATCCACATGGATGGAGCCCACCCAAAGCACCGGTTGAATCCCATTATCCCGCGTGAGCACGACATCGCCTGCCCGCAACGCAGCAACCGAGCGCGCGCCCTCGGGCGTTGCGATCCTGGTTTGAGGGCCAAAACAGGCCATGCTTTCGATAATGCGCCCCCCACCCCGCGACCGTCCGTTTGACATCACAAAGCGACTGGCAGGCGATGGCGTGCCCTCATCAGGTCGCAAGATCACAGCCAAAGGTCGACCAAGCGGAATGGCCGGACCGTTGGGGGCTTCTTGAGCCCCATGAAGTTGCACGGTTTCCGGGTGGGAGGTCCTGAGCACAACTGGGAACGTCTGTACGGTGATACGGAGCAGCCTGCCCACAGTGTCCACGTTCGCGACGCATCCGCCGGAAACCACCTCCGGGACGGGCGCTTTAATCGCCGGCGCACCCTCTTGGATGGTCCAATGCAGCTCTATCGTGGTTTCGCCCATGGTCAGCTTTATCCCAAAGCGCTAGGCCCCGACTATAGGAAGCGCGACGCGAGGGAGCCAGTGCGATTTTCCAACATGTGGCGAGCATGGGTATGGGGCGCTTGGGGAACGCCCCCCAAGCGCGGACTGATCAGCCCAACCGGTAATTCGGGCTTTCGCGCGTGATCTGCACGTCGTGGACATGGCTTTCCTTGAGCCCCGCCCCGGTGATCTTCACGAACTGGCAGTCGCGCCGCATTTCCGCGATTGTCGCGCAGCCGGTATAGCCCATGGCCGCGCGCAAACCGCCCACCAATTGGTGCAGAACGGTGCTTGCTGTCCCCTTGTAGGGAACTTGGCCCTCGATGCCCTCGGGAACCAGTTTGTCAGAGGCTGCGTCCTTCTGGAAATAGCGATCCGCAGAACCGCGCGCCATCGCACCCAGTGAGCCCATGCCACGATAGGATTTGAACGACCGCCCTTGGTAGAGGATCACCTCGCCCGGGCTTTCATCGGTGCCTGCGATCATCGAGCCAACCATTGCACAGGACGCACCCGCAGCAATCGCCTTGGCAAAATCGCCCGAGAATTTGATGCCCCCATCGGCAATCACGGGCACATCATTTTGGGCGGCGATGCGGGCGCAGTCCATGATGGCTGTCAGCTGGGGCACGCCCACGCCGGCCACCATGCGCGTGGTGCAGATCGAGCCGGGGCCGATGCCCACTTTCACCGCATCCGCACCGGCATCGATCAAGGCCTGCGTGGCGTCTGCCGTGGCCACGTTGCCAGCAATCACCTGCACTTCGTTCGACAGGCGCTTGACCCGTGCCACCGTGTCCAGCACGCCCGCAGAATGGCCATGGGCCGTATCCACCACGATAATATCCACCTGTGCATCGAGCAGCGCCTCAGACCGCTCAAAGCCGCTATCCCCAACACCGGTGGCCGCCGCGACACGCAGCCGCCCAAGATCATCCTTGCAGGCTGTTGGGTTGAGCACCGAACGCTCGCTGTCTTTCAGCGTCAGCAGGCCGGTCAGCTTACCCTCATCGTCTGTCACCACGAGCTTTTCGATCCGGCGTGCCTTCATCAGGCTCAGCGCTTCCTGCCGGTCTGCGGGCTCGCGCAAAACAGCGAGGTTTTCCGATGTCATCATGACACGCACGGGCGTATCGGGATGTTCGGCAAAGCGCATGTCACGGTTGGTGACGATGCCAACAAGGCGGTGATTTTCGTCCACCACCGGGAAACCAGTGAAGCCATAGCGCTCCTTGAGGGCTTGCGCATCGGCCAGTGTCTGATCCGGGGTCAGTGTGACAGGATTATAGACAATCCCGCTTTCAAACCGTTTCACGCGGCGCACCTCGCGGGCCTGGTCTTCCACGTTGAGGTTTTTGTGCACAACGCCCATGCCACCGGCCTGCGCCATGGTGATGGCCATACGGCTTTCCGTCACCGTATCCATCGCCGAGGACAGCAACGGAATGTTGAGATCAATCGTGCGCGTTACCCGTGTCCGGGTATCCGCATCGCTGGGCAGAACCCGGCTTTCAGCGGGAACAAGCAGAACGTCGTCGAAGGTCAGTGCCTCGCGAATCTCCATCGGTGCCTCCATCAGGGGAATGGGTTCGGTTGGCACGGCCCTATCGCATGCAACAGGCCGGGGGGAAAGGGCCAAAACGATCTGATGCGCCACCAGAGCGCACGGATCTTAAATTCTAAGCGCCGCTGAGCGCACGCGTTTGCAGCCCGCAGCAGGCGCTCTTCGCGCGGTTTAGGCTTGAAAGCCGGGCCAAGGCGGTTTCCTGTGGGGGGATGAACAGTTACGATAGCGGCCGCCTCGATTTACCTTTTGTGGGCATTTCCACGTTCGGCAAACGTCCCTACCAGCCCGATTGGTCTGCGCTGCAGGCCGATGTGGCCATTATTGGGGCCCCATTTGATGCGGGCACCCAGTGGCGGGCGGGCGCGCGCTTCGGGCCGCGGGCCGTGCGCGAGGCCTCTACCTTGTTTTCCTTTGGCCATGCCGGCGCCTATGACCACGAGGATGACGCCACCTACCTGCCTGGCTCTGTGCGCATCGTGGATATGGGTGATGCAGATATCGTGCATACGGACACCGAAAAGAGCCACGCCAATATCGAACAGGCCGTGCGCGCAGCACTGGCGGCCAAAGCCTTGCCCGTCACGATCGGCGGCGATCACTCGATCAACATTCCGGTCATTCGCGCCTTTGAAGGGCACACGCCGTTCCATTTGCTCCAGATAGATGCCCATCTGGATTTCGTCGACACCCGACACGGCGTGCGTCACGGGCACGGCAACCCCATGCGCAGGGCCGCCGAGCAGCCCCATGTGAGCGGGCTCACGCAGGTGGGCATCCGCAACGTGTCATCCACCGCGCGCGAGGGCTATGAAGACGCGCGGCGCATGGGCTCGGACATCTTGTCGGTACGGCAAGCCCGCGCCCTTGGGCCCAAGGGCGTTGCGGGCCGCATCCCCGCTGGTGTCCCGCTCTATGTGACGATCGATATCGATGCGTTCTGCCCCTCCATCGCGCCGGGAACCGGCACCCCCAGCCATGGTGGATTTCTTTATTACGATGTGCTCGAGATGCTGCAGGAAGTGGCCCGCTCCCATGAGATCATCGGGATCGATCTCGTCGAGGTGGCCCCAGATTATGATCAGACGGGCAGCACCGCCATTCTCGCGGCGCAAATCCTGCTGAACTTTCTGGGCTTCATCTTTCACGCACGGGGCCATTGAGCGCTTAGAGCGGCCAAAGAGGCCCATCCGCGCGCTCTAATTGCCGCTAACCGCAGGTCTTAAAAGCTGCGGGCCTTATAGGCTTCAAGCGCCCTCGCGCGCCCTGCCTCAGGCGTGATTCTGGGCCGTGGATACGCCATATCCGGCGACAGACCCCAACTGCGCGGCACAGCCTCAAAAAAGCTCAATGCGGTCTCGGAAGGGTTGCCCTTGCCCTCGGCAATCCACTGGCCTGCATAGGCCCCGTTCGGATCAAACTTGGCAAGCTGTGTGACCGGGTTGAACACGCGGAAATAGGGTGTGGCATCGGGCCCCGAGCCCGCCGACCACTGCCACCCCATCGCGTTGGAAGCCGGATCCCAATCCACAAGGCAGGCCTCAAACCAACGCATCCCGATCTTCCAATGGGTCATCATGTGCTTTGTCAGCCAGGAGGCCACGATCATACGGCCGCGATTGTGCATCGTGCCGGTGACATACATCTGGCGCATCGCCGCATCCACAAAGGGAATGCCAGTGCGCCCCTGCTTCCAGGCCAGAACAGCGGGATCATCCTCATCGGTGGACCAGGGGAAGGCATCCCATTCCGGACGCCAGTTGCCACTGGTCAGATGGGGCGTGTGATACATGAGGTGATAGGCAAATTCGCGCCAGACCAGCTCCTTCAGGAAAGTCTCAGCGCCATTTCGGCCCTGTTCTAGTGCGGCCAGGCCCACGGCCCAAGCCGTGCGCACGCCGATCTCGCCTAGGCTGAGATGGGCGGAGAGCTCCGATGTGCCTGGAACAGCGGGCCGGTCACGATTGGCCACATAGTCGCCAATCCAGCGCTCGGCAAAATCATGGAGCCGATCCAAGGCCGCCTGCTGGCCCACGCGCACGTGACGGGACACGATATCGGCCCCGCGCTGCATGCGCGCGCCCAGCCCCCACTGGGCCAGATCATCGGATTCGGGCCAGTGTGCGGGCTCGGGCCACGCCCCCTCTGGCAGCGCGACTGGTGCGACCACATCGCGGCCCTTCACGGCGTTCCAATAGGGCGTATAGACCCGGTACATGCCGCCAGTTTTGGTCTCGACGGTCCAGGGTTCATGAAGCAGATGGCCTGCATGGCTATGGGCGGCCAGCCCCTGGGCCGAAAGCTGGGCCTTCACAGCGCTGTCGCGTGAGATGGCGGCGGGATCATAAAGCCGCTGCCAATGCACCTCGCGCGCGCCGGTCTCTGCGGCCAAATCCTGCAAGACCGTCTGCGCATCGCCCCGGCGCAGGATCAGTTTTGCGCCGCGCGCTTCCAGATCTGCCTGCAAGGCCCCAAGGCTCTGACCAAGGCGCCATGCGGGCGCTGCTCCCAAGGCTTCGGTCTCGGGGTCCAGAATGGCCACGGGGATCAGCGCCGCCCCCTGGGCCAAGGCAGAGGCGAATGCCGCCGACAGGCCGGGGTGATCGCTGAGCCGCAGATCACGGCGGAACCAGAACAGTACGGCTTTGGGATCGCTGGACATGGGCGCGCCTTTCACAGGGCCGCGCCGGGTGCAGGGATCAAGACCCGGTGGCCAGCGCGGCGTTACAAAACGCGATCTAGCGCTTCAATCAGGCGGTCAATGTCCTCGGCAGAGGTATAGTGCACGAAACTGAGGCGCAGCACCCCGTGCTCGGGATCAACCCCCAGCGCGCGCAGAGGCCTTGGGGCGTAAAAATCGCCACCGCCGCACATGACCCCATGCTCTGCCAGCTCTTTCGCCAGATCCACGCCGGGACGCGCGTGCACAAGGCTCACGGTCGGGGCCCGCTCGCGCGCCTGCGTCGGGCCCAGCATCCGGACACGTTCGTCGGCCTCGGCAAAATCAAGCAATGGCTGAAGCAGGCTGACTTCCGCATCGCGGAACAGGTCATGGACGAAAGCCGCCCGCGCCGTGGCATCGCGCCCGGCAACGGAATGGCGGCTGTGTACCGCGTCAATGTAGTCTGCAATGCCCGCGCAGGCCGCCACTTGGGCGTGATCCGCCCCGGCCGGATTGAACTTCATTGCAGCCGGCCCGTCGTTGAACACGTGCCCCTCGTTGGGCAAGAGATCCGCCAGACGCCGCCGCACGATCATCAGACCTTGGTGTGGGCCATAGGTCTTGTAGGCCGAGAACATGTAGATATCGGCGTTCAAACGGCCCACGTCAGGCACACCATGCGGCGCGTAAGACACACCGTCCACGCACGCGAAGGCCCCAGCCCGGTGAATGCGCCAGACCAGGCGATTCACGTTGTTGATTTCACCGATGACATTCGAGCAATGGGGAAAGCACACCAGCTTGACGCGGCCATCTTCGAGCAAAGGATCGAGCGTTTCGCCCTCAAGGCTGCCGGTCAGAGGGTTGATCGCCCATTCCCGCACTTCGATCCCATCGGCCACAAGGCGACGCCATGCTCCGGTATTGGCTTCGTGATCCTGATTTGTCACGACGATGGCATCGCCGGGCGACAGCCAGCGGCGTACAGCCTGCGCCATGACATGGACATTGGCCGTGGTAGAGGGGCCCATTACCAGCTCATCTGGCTGCACCCCCATCATCAGGGACAGACGATTGCGCGCCTCCGTCATCTCAGCGCCGCCCATCTCGGAGGCGCGATAAGGCGCATAGGGCTGCACCTTGCGCTCGCGGTAAAACCGGCTCAGCCGCCAGATCACCTGCCGACAGGCATAAGAGCCCCCTGCATTCTCAAAAAACACCTGATCTCGCAGATCGGGCGCCTGAAAGGCAGGAAATTGCGAGCGAATGAAGTCCAGATCCAGATGCATGGCCGGTATAGGTATCTTATGGTTTCAGTGAGGGCCCCAACCCTCGGCGCGCCCCTAGCGGTCGTTCAAAATGCCGACAAGTGCAAGAGGGGCTGCCCCTTTTTTAGTCGATCGGTGCATGAAAATCGGCAGGTTTTGACTGCGCCGCGCACACAGGCTCGCGCCTGACGCAAAGGCAAGTGAACGGCGCTTGCGCGACCATTCCACAAGCGCACACCTGTATACGGCCCGCCTGCCCGCTTAACGGTGCGGGCCTTTCCAGTTGATTGGCGTGATGTCAGCAGATTTGCCGCCGAAATCCCACACGCGGCCATAGTCACGCACCTTGCTGCGCAAACCTTTCGCAGCATAGACAACAGGGCCCATCCAATAGGTCGAGTTCTGGATCGAGACCGGCTCGTCCGGCGTCAGACCCGGGATCAACTCGATCTCGCCCTGCACCTTGCGCCCGATCATGACCCTGCGGCGCGGCCCATCTTTTTCGATGATCACACGCTCCCGCTCGGCACCGATAATATCGGACACGAGATAGTGGAACACGCCGGTGGTGCCGCCCGCCGCCCCGGACAGGATTTGGAGCAGCCCGTTATAGGCCTTCTGGCTGGCACTGTCGTCGATATAAACGGCCACCTTCCAGCCGCCATCGGCCATCTTGCCGGGGATGTCGATCAGCAAGCCGATCGTAATCCCGTCGAGCGGCTCTCCCTCGAAATGGCCATCGTCCACGCTGATGGCCATCCAGGTCTGGCAGTAGCCTTCTGTCGGGGGATGTTTGCCGAGGCTCACCACGCAGGGGCAAAAGACGGTGCAGGAGCAGTTCATGAACAATTCACCGTTGAGCACCCATTCGGTCGGGCGCTGCTGACGGCGCCCGCTGCGGCGCTCCATCTGCTGGAACACCTTGTTCTGAACGCGCAACCGGTCGCTTTTGGTCGTCTGTGCCATCGGGCTTCCTTCCTATCCGTTCCGTTCAGCCTATCCGCTTATGAAAGCTTCAGGCCACAAGTTGCCACACCGCCAGGCCAAGGCCGGCCACTATCAACACCACACCGATGGGGCGGGTCACACGATGACCAATCGCTGGCACCTTTTCGATGATCATAACAAGGGTTGCGAGCCCCATCCACAACAGCGACATCGTTCCGCCCACAAAACCGAGCGCCATAAAGCCCCAGCAGCAGCCAAGGCAAAACACGCCCAGCCCCATGCCCATGCGCGCGCCGCCAAGAAAGCCCGTGCGCCAGTTGCCGAGGAAATACTGCATCGGGGTATGGCACACACCGTGGCAAACCTCTTTGAGCCATGTGAACTGGTAAAACCCGACCGCCAGCAAAAGGCCGACCGACAGCCAGACACTGGTCGGAATGCCAAGGCTGTTTACAAGCCCGGCCTGCAACAGTGCGAACTGTGCGCCCGCAAATATTGCAGCGCCCCCAACCCAGACAAGGAAATAGCCGATCGCCACCCCAAGCCAGCCGGCGCGCGTGCCATCAGCGCTTTTGATCAACGAGTCATAGGTCGACAGGGTTGGCACCAGCGTTGGCAGCATCATCGCCGCCATCATGATCGACCACATACCGAACAGGGTGCCGTACCGCTCCATAGGCATCATGTTCATGCGCTGCGGAACGCCGATCAGATCAAGGCCAGACATGCGCGCCATCATGAACAAAGTCACCCAAGCGTATATAATGGTTGCAAAAAAGAGAAGCCAAAGTGCGCCGCGCACCGACAAATCGAGCGTTTTTGTCGTCATGGAAATTCTGTCCCTTCTCATATCCGCAGCAGTGTTTCTGCCAACCTAGGTCAAACAACGGCAGTCGGCTACCTGTCTCGTTGCAGGGGGATGCTACGGGGCTGAAATGGTCTGAACACGGGCCCGCGAAAAACTGGGTCTTGCCCCCTTGGCAGCGCCGAATGCGCTGCTAACTTCCGCCCATGCTAGAGCTTCTCAATATGACCGCCGCTGCCCTGACAATCGCCTTCGGTGCGTTTGGCTTTCTGGCCCCCCGCTATACCGCCCAAGCGCTCGATCTTGCGCCGACTGACAGCACCATGGGGCTGAGCGAGATGCGGGCCTCTGTAGGCGGGCTTTTCGTCGCCAGTGGCGTGTGCCTGCCCCTGTTGGATATGCCCGCGGCCTGGGCTGGGCTGGGAATTGCTTATGCGGGCGCTGCCAGCGGGCGGGTGCTGTCTGCCCTGCTCGACCGACCGCCAATGCGCAAACTGGTGGTTTTTGGGGGCATCGAGGCGGCACTGGCGGCATGGCTGCTGCTGGCAAACCTGCCACTGGCCCTTCAATCCGCCTAAGTTCGCTTGCACCTCACAGTTTGGGCGCCTATCTTGGCACTGTCCTTCGGGACTATGGCAATAAACGCGCTCGTAATAAGCGGATCGGACCCGGGGGCGGTACCCGGCGGCTCCACCAAATCACCCGACATTGGCAGGGGGCTTGGGGCCGAAATAGGATCGACGGACGTCTAAAGGGGTTAGCTTTTGCCCGGTGAGATACCACCGTTATCGGTTCAAGCTTTATAGTTGCCAATGACAACAAAGCTCCGGTTGCTCTCGCTGCGTAAGCAGTGCGAAACGCCAAAACTTAAGCCCTGATCTCTAGCAAGATCAGGCGGGGTTCGCAGGCACCTGGCAACAGAAGCCTGCACTTACCCCTCTGCAAAACATGGTCTCTCTTTTGACAACCGGGCACATGGCTTGACTGATCTGCGTTTGGCGCGCATGGGCGCGGTTTTGCCAAGGCCAATCCATTGAAAAACCAAAACCATCGCACTCTCACCAAGCCTGTGCAGCGACGCGCATCCCGCCCCCTTGCATCCTCGGCCACAGACCGCATCATCGGCCCGCATGAGAAACCGCCCTTCCCTCAACCTTTTGGCCCCTGTCTTTGCCCTGAGCCTTCTGGCCGCCGCGCCCGCCCAATCTTGCGCGACGGCGTTGCTGCTGGCCATGGATGTGTCCAATTCCGTCGATGCCGGGGAGTACAGGCTTCAGGTCGAAGGCACCGCGGCCGCCCTGCGGGACCCGCAAGTGATCGAAGGGCTGACACTCGGAACGGGGGGCGCTGTGGCTGTTATGCAGTGGTCGGGCGCGGGCATGCAGGAAATGTCGATCCCCTGGACCCGCGTCTCTCGCGAAGGAGAGGTGTTGGCGTTGTCCGGGCAGGTCGCGTCGATGCCGCGGGCATTCATCGGCGCAAATACGGCGCTGGGGGATGCAATGGAGCAAGCGATTGCCGCATTCGGGCTCGTGAACGAGTGCCGCCGCTTCATCATAGACATCTCCGGCGATGGCTCAGACAATTCCGGCTCAGACCCCGCACAGGCGCGCCGCAGGGCCGCGCGCTCAGGGATCACCGTGAATGCTTTGGCCATCGAAGGGCTGGGGGCCGCAATCACGCGCTACTATAAAGAACAGGTGATTACCCGCGATGGCTTTGTCGAGACCGCGCGGGGCTTCACGGATTTTGCGAGAGCGATACGGGACAAGATGCGCCGTGAGCTGTCGCAAGTCATGTTCTGATTGAGCGATTCATTTTAGACGTGATGTCTGCATTGCGTGTTGGGTAAGCTCGTAGTGCGCAGGTTCGTTCCGGTTGCGCGTTCAGTTTTTGCGCTCTACCAATCTGGAAACATTGAATTTTGAGGATTTGAGCATGATGGGACTGAAGGCAACTGCGAAAATCGGCGTAGCGGCAATGGGATTGATGGCACTGGTGGGGTGTTTGAAGGTGCCTGATAACGCTATGCGCCAAGGGCCGAGCGGCATCGAGATCCAAATCAACGATGGTCGAAACTGCTGGGGAAACCAGTGCTTTCACTATGACGCAGACGAGAATGAGATCGAGATCTCTGGCAGAGAGCCGATCGCTGTTCCTGAGGGTGTTGATCTGAGCGATGGCTATGCGAGCGAGGCCGAATTCGCTGCGCTGCTATCGGCAGCGCGAAAGGCTCCTCTGGAAGCGAGGGCGGGACAGGAGGCTTCTGAGGGAGGCTCCTCAGGGGCTGGTGCCGACGGAGACAGCCTGTAAGCTCATTCTGAGAATATTATGGAAGGATTGCTCAGCATTACTTTGATTTCGCGCGAAATGCCAGTTCACATAGCCGTCCACATACTTCGTGGATGGCCCTTTGAACGGGCGTAGGAACGCTTTCAGGCGCGAGTGTAGGGCATTCACATTCTGGATGTGAAACGTCTGATTGATCTTTCTGCTGCCTGGTTTGGTGCCAAGCACGACATGCGACATGCCAATGGTTTTGGCGAATTTTGCATAGGCGGGATAAAAATCGGAACACAGAGCCGCATCCGGGCAGATAAGCGGTGAAAGGCTCTGAATGATCGTCAGATCCTTTCGGTCAGGAAGCCGTTCTGCATAGCGATTTCCAGAACGATCTATTGCCGTCATCACAGGCAGCTGCCACTTGTTCAGACCGCGCTCTTTCAGCACTCCGAGCAGTTTGTATTCATACCAACGCAGGCAGGGTGGTTTTGGGTGGTTGATCGGGTCAGCCTCATGGCGCACCCACTCACGGCTACCTTTACGGCTTTCCCGGACGAAAGTTTCATCGACCTCGACAATCCCGGAAAGGGGCGTGATGGATTGCGACAAGGATCGCAGGATGATCTGCCGCCACCGCCAGACCGTGTCCTTGTTGACGCCGAGCTGCCGAGCCAGATGCCGGACCGAACTGGGGGCTACAGCCCCGAACATGTCCTCCAGAACGCGATAGAACAGATCAAGGCGCTGCAGATGCGCGATTGAACTGCCTGTTCGGCCATTGAAGGTCTTGTTGCAAGTGCTGCACCGATAGCGCTGAGCGTCAGTGCGCGTGCGCCCCCATTTCTGACGGTGGCTTGAGCCGCAGTGCGGGCAAACACCCTCCCCTGCCGTCGTGTCGATGGCTGTCTGCGCTGCCGATTGCGCGGTCATATCCTGAACCGACTGCATCAGTATCGCGGTCTGATCTGGCGTCAGGCCGTGCAGTCGTTTCAGGAAGTTCTCGAAGGTTGTCTGTTTCATGGTGCCTCTGATGCAAAACTCAGAGGCGATATTGGCCTAATCCTTCAAATCGGAACCAACCAACACGTGATACAGACATCGCGATTTTAGAAACTTCAGCGCAGTTTGCCCCATAGGCCCCCGATCGCAGCCTCGCGCACCCATCCCACTTGGGTCTGTTTCTGCGCAGCCAAAGTCACTCCCGCACCCGCAAAAATACGCCCCCTCTTTTCGCCGCTTTGGGCTATCATTCCGGCGCAAATGTTTTATTCTTTGCGCATCTCATCAATGTGGCCAGACCAACATGACATCTACGATCAACTACGGACAACTGATGCACACCGCCATGCGGGGCCTTATTCAGGACGTCTTGCGTGATGTTGCGGAGAACGGCCTTCCAGGGGATCACCATTTCTTCATTACATTCCGTACCGAACATTCTGGCGTAGACATCGCTGACTGGCTGCGGGCGCGCTATCCCGAAGAGATGACAGTGGTTGTCCAGCACTGGTTCGAAGATCTCGTCGTGGATGACGACACCCTTTCAATCACGCTGAACTTTGGCGACCAACCGGAGCGGTTGTGCATTCCCTATGACGCGATCCAGACCTTTGTGGACCCCTCGGTAGAGTTCGGCCTGCGCTTCGAATCCCAAGAAGAGGATGACGACGAAGCCGAGGATGAGGACGCGGCAGAGGCCCCAATGCTGAGCGAAGTTGAAGATGCAGATGCTCCGCAAGGCGATGCGGAGATCGTTTCACTGGACAGCTTCCGCAAATAGCGCCCTCGGGGCCCATCACACACCCTCTTTCAGACACCGCGACACAGGCGATCCTTGCACCCCGCGCGTCCTGCGGATAGGTCCGTATGCAACCGCATACCGGAGGGACAGACATGACCGCGACCCGCACCGAATCCGACAGCTTTGGACCGCTTGAGGTCCCCGCAGACAAGTATTGGGGGGCACAGACCCAACGCTCCATCATGAACTTTCCCATCGGCTGGGAAAAGCAACCCGTGGCCGTGGTGCGTGCGCTTGGCGTCATCAAGAAAGCCTGCGCCATGTCGAACACGCGCACGGGCAAGCTGCCAGAAGAGATCGGGGCAGCGATCCAAGCTGCGGCTCAGGAAGTGATCGACGGCAAGCTGGACGACAATTTCCCCCTTGTTGTCTGGCAGACGGGTTCTGGCACCCAGTCAAACATGAATTCCAATGAGGTGATCGCCAACCGCGCGATCGAGATGCTGGGCGGCGTGATCGGCTCAAAAGATCCGGTGCACCCCAATGATCACTGCAATATGGGCCAGTCATCCAATGACACTTTCCCAACGGCCATGCATATCGCTGCAGCCACCACAGCCCATGACGTGTTGCTGCCCGGATTGGTGCTGCTTGCGGAAACGCTAGAGGCCAAGGCGGAAGAGTTCAAAGACATCATCAAGATCGGCCGGACCCATACTCAGGACGCCACGCCCCTGACGCTGGGCCAGGAATTCTCGGGCTATGCGGCACAGGTTCGGGGCGGTATTGCCCGGATCGAAATGGCGCTGCCGGGCATTTATGAATTGGCACAGGGCGGCACTGCCGTGGGCACGGGCCTCAACACCGACAAGGGCTGGGCAGAGGAAGTCGCCGCCAACATGGCAGACATCACCGGCCTTCCCTTCGTGACTGCGCCCAACAAGTTTGAGGCGCTGGCGGGCCATGATGCGATGGTGTTCATGTCCGGGGCCATCAAGACAGCGGCAATGGCCTGCTACAAGATCGCCAATGACATGCGTTTCCTGGGCTCGGGCCCGCGTTCCGGGCTTGGAGAGTTGATCCTGCCCGAAAATGAACCTGGCTCTTCGATCATGCCCGGCAAGGTCAACCCGACACAGGCCGAAGCCATGACCCAGGTCTGTGCCCATATCCTGGGCAATGACGCAGCGATCGCATTTGCCGGTAGCCAGGGACATTTTGAATTGAATGTCTACAACCCGATGATGTCCTACAACTTGCTGCAATCCATGACACTTTTGGGGAATGCGGCAGACAGCTTTACCCAACGGATGCTGGCAGGTACGAAAGCGAACGAGGCCCGGATCGACAAGCTGATGAAAGAGTCGCTGATGCTGGTGACAGCGCTGGCCCCGACCATCGGCTATGACAATGCCACAACTGTCGCCAAGACCGCGCACAAGAATGGCACCACGCTGAAAGAGGAAGCCATTGCCTTGGGCTTTGTCGATGAAGCAACGTTCGATGCGGTTGTCCGCCCGGAGCAGATGATCGGCCCCAAAGGCTGAGCAGTCTTGGCTGCCAAGGAAACAGACGTGCAAGGCCCGCCATCTGCGCCCGTGACGCAGCGTGGCGGGTTGTAACCCCCTATGCGGCCCCCATCTTGGGCGTGGCGGCTCAACGTCGGCAGTGGGAGAGAGGGGCGCTGCCCCTCTGGAGGTTTAAAACCTCCATTCACCCCGGAGTATTGCCGCCAAGATGATTTGACATGCAATGGGCGCGCCCGCGCGCGCAGGTGCCCTGTGAGGACATGAGATATGAGCAAGCAGACCGAAACAGTCCGGCGCATGACGGTGCCCCAGATCACACGCCGCAAGGGGAAATCACCCATTGTTTCGCTGACCTCCTACCATGCGCATACGGCGGCCATCGTCGACAAACATGTGGATTTCATTTTGGTTGGCGACAGCCTTGGCATGGTGATGCATGGCATGGATTCTACGCTTGGCGTGCCGCTTGATCTGATGATCATGCATGGCAAAGCTGTCATGCGGGGCACCAGCAAAGCGCTTGTCGTGGTGGACATGCCTTTTGGCACGTATGAGGAAAGCCCTGAAGTTGCGTTCCGCAATGCGGTCAGGATCATGAAGGAAACGGGATGTGGGGCGGTCAAGCTTGAAGGCGGGGCGCAAATGGCGCCAACGATCCGCTTCCTTGTTGAGCGCGGGATCCCCGTGATGGCCCATATTGGGCTGACCCCGCAATCCACCAATGTGATGGGTGGCTTCAAGACCCAAGGGCGCGATCGCGACAGCTGGCAGAGCCATCGCGACGATGCCACGGCTGTCACGGAGGCCGGCGCCTTTGCGGTGGTTCTGGAAGGGATGGTTGAGGAATTGGCGGCCCTGATCACCAAGGACATTGCAATCCCGACGATCGGAATTGGGGCCTCGGTTGAATGCGACGGGCAAATTCTGGTTTTGGAAGATATGCTTGGCATGAACGCCTGGACACCAAAATTCGTGCGCGTCTATGCCGAGTTGGGGCCCATTATCGAGGATGCGGTGTCGCGCTATGCGGATGATGTCCGCAACCGGAGTTTCCCTGCTGAGGCGGAAGTCTATCGGTAGGGGCCTTGCAGAGCCGGCGCGCACCCGTCAGCATGCAGCTATGGCGAACACACCGATCAATTTGAACAAGCATCGCAAGGCGCGCGTCAAAGCGGCGCGGCGCGCGCAGGCGGATCGCAATGCGGTGCTACATGGCTTGCCCAAGGCTGAGCGGGAGCGCGCCCAAGCAGAAGAGCAGCGGCGACAGGAGCAGTTGGGGGGGCACGCCCTTGACGATGGGGCCAACGATGAAACCTGAGATCCGCGCGGCAGGCCCCCCGCGCAAACGTTCCCTGACACTGTCGCGGCATCGGACGTCAGTGTCGCTGGAAGATGCGTTCTGGACAGAGTTTCAGGCCATCGCTGCGCGGCAGGGCACATCGGTCAATGGGCTGGCAGCGCGGATAGACAGGCAGCGCGGGCTCGATATCGGACTGGCCTCGGCGATACGGCTATATGTGCTGGAGGACTTACAGGCACAACTGGCCTCTGTGCGCGAGCCCGTGCGCGACAGCTAACCGGTGTGAGAGGCCGGGAACACATGGCACCGATCGCGCCGCAGACTGAGCCATAGGGCGCGCCCGGGTTTGGGCAGAAAAACATTGGGGACAACGGCCATAATCCGGCTTTTGTCGTGGTCCATCTCAAACTCGACAAGGCTTTCAGACCCCAGAAAGCGGGCCCTTTGCACGACGCCGCGCGCAGGAACGCCATGGCTGGGGGATGCCACTGGCCCAGTGCCGCTTCGATCGAAATCGATGGTGAGGTGCTGGGGCCGGATAACAATGTCGACCATGGCACCGTCCGGCTGACCAGGTGCCAGGAACCCGCCAAAGGCCGTCTCCACGAGACCACCGGAAACAGTGGCGCGGAGTGTATTGATATCACTGAAGAAAGCGGCCGCCTCGCGATCTGCGGGCCGGGTGTACACCTGATAGGGCGCCCCCACCTGCACGATTTCACCGTCCCGCATCAGGGCAATTTCGTCGGCCATCCGCATGGCCTCTTCGGGCTCGTGGGTCACCAGCAGCACAGCGGTGCCCTCTTCCTTCAGGAGCGCAAGGGTTTCGTCGCGGATCCCATCGCGCAGTCGGTTGTCGAGGCCGGAGAACGGCTCGTCCATCAGCATGATGCGCGGCTTTTGCGCGAGCGCCCGGGCCAGCGCCACCCGCTGCTGCTCGCCGCCGGACAGTTCATGCGGGTACGAAGCGGCATGGCGCTCAAGCCCGACCCGCTTGAGCAGTTCGACGGCCCTGTCCGCGCGTCGTGCTTTCGGACCCGACAGACTGAACGCCACATTCTGAGTGACGGAGAGATGGGGGAAGAGTGCGAAATCCTGAAACATCAGGCCGACTTCACGCTCTTCGGGCGGCACATGCACATCCGCAGATGACATAACACGCCCGTCAATGCGGATTGTGCCAGACTCGAGTTGCTCAATCCCCGCAATCATGCGCAGCGTGGTCGACTTGCCGCAACCGGATGGCCCCAGCAGGCAAGTGACCTGTCCCGCCCTAAGTGACAGGGACACATCCTTAACCACCAACCGCCCATCAAAGCGGCAGTTGACGTCCGTGAGTTCAAGACGCGCGCCGGTTAATTCCATGCGATGCATTCTCCCAGAAATTCGGTGAGGGCGCCTGATGTGGCCATGGTGCGCTTTATGGACTTGCTTTGACCGCCCATTGAGAGATCACCCGGTCAAAGCGTAGCGTTTATGCCACCCCCATCAAGCAGCACGTTTTGACCAACGATAAATCGCGCCTGCTGGGAGCACAAAAAGGCGCAGGCCGCACCAAAATCCTTGGCATCGCCATAAAAGCCTGCTGGAACCGAGGCCCGCCGGGCGGTTTGCACCTGTTCGAGCGTTTTACCCTCACGCTGGGCGGTTGCACTGTCGAGCGCCGTGATCCGATCGGTGTCATGCACGCCAGGCAGCAGGTTGTTGACACAGACACCACTGGACGCGACCTGGCGGGACATGCCGGCCACATAGCCCGTCAGGCCCGCGCGCGCAGAGTTTGACAGCCCCAGAACCGGGATCGGCGCTTTCACGGACTGCGACGTGATGTTGACCACACGTCCCCATCCGCGCGCCATCATGCCCGGCACCAAAGCTTTCATGAGGGCAATCGGGGTTAACATGTTGGAATCCAGCGCCTTGACGAAGTCATCGCGATCCCAGTCCGTCCACATACCGGGAGGGGGGCCACCCGCATTTGTGACAAGGATGTCACACGCGCCCGCTGCAGCGATCAGGGCCGCCTGCCCGTCTTCAGACGTGACATCGCAGGCAACCTCTTCAACCAAAACGCTAAACCGGGAACGGATGCTGGCTGCGGCCTCTGAGAGGGGCCCGGCACTACGGGCATTCATAACCAAATCGCACCCAGCTTCAGCCAATGCCTCGGCGCAGCCCAGTCCTAGCCCTTTGGAGGATGCTGCCACGACAGCGCGTTTCCCTTTGATGCCCAGATCCATATCAATCTTCCTGTCGGTTTCTTGCTCGCCCACAGGTAGCAGCCATTTCGGTCAAGGAAAACCGCTCAGCCTATGCAATCGCGCACAGGCGCCCGTAACCATAATTCTTGCATGGCATTGACCCCGCCACTGCACCACCGCATCGTAAAAACACTCGCCAGAACTTCGCCAGGATCCGATGTCATCCGCCTCAAAAGTCAGCCCGGAACATGTGACGCAGATTTACCCTGCGAGCGCCTTCCGTGTAACTTCGGGCGCAAATCTTGGCGATGCCATTGAAGACATGGAGAGCCTGTGCCTCGGCGACACCTATCGCCTGTCCAGGACGGCCCACCTCCTAGATCTGACATTTTCTACACCAACGGCAGGACAGCCACCTCACATCACGCAAAAAAGCAGATTTGGAGCACCGGGTCAGCATCTGGCAATATTGGCACTGCTGCGCTTCATGTCGTCTGGAGGCGCTGAAGCAGAGGCTCTTCTGATTAAGTTGGAAGCCGGACCGCAAGGACAAGAAGATCTCTGCATCCTTCCGTTGCGCGGCCTTTCACCGGGCATGACTGGCAGCCTCATTGGGATCGACCGCGCTGGCGGCAGCATTCCACACCAAAACATCAGCATGTTGGGATTTGCACGCGGCACACGCATTTCCCGCGCGGATGGTGCGCTCGCCCAAGTGGAAGACCTTCAGATCGGCGACCTGCTTTTGACACGGGACAACGGCTCCCAGCCGTTACGCTATGTGCATCGCCGCACCGTCCCGGCCAGCGGTGCTGAAACACCGGTTGTCATTCCCCCTCAACGGCTAGGCAATCCGCGTGAGATCGTGCTGGCCCATCATCAACGCCTGTTCTTCTACCAGCAGGGAACTGACCGACTGGCAGATGTGTCAGAAGTGCTGGTACGGGCGGGCGGGCTTGTGGGCCACCATGGGGCTAACCGGCGCAAGGGGGGCTATGTCGAGTATTTCGCGCTTGTGCTCGATGAACATGAAATTCTGTATGCAGAAGGCGTTCCCTGCGAGAGCGTCGAACTCAGCCCGCACGCCAAGGAACGCCTGCCTGATGACATGGCAAACCAGCTCCCGGATTTCACCCATCTGCCCCATATCGCGCAGGAAGCGGGTGACGACGCGCTGCGGGCGCTGACGCAAGCTCTGCTGGCAGGGGATAGCGTTGCGCGCGAGCGCCCGTAAGCGCCCTGCCCTGTGATCATTTACCGATTGCCGCTTTTGCCTGCGTTGCCAACTCGCGCACGGCGCCAGCATAGGTGGTTGCGTCCCCACCAACCCCAAGGAAGGTTGCCCCCAACTCCACGTAGCGGGCCAGGGAATCCAGTTTGAAGGACACAATGCCTGCAGCTTTGCCCGCATTGCGTATGCGCGGCAGCGCATCCTCGATCGCGGCCACCACCTCTGGCGTGTCCAACTGGCCCGGATAGCCCATATCTGCGGACAGATCGGCTGGCCCGATAAAGACACCGTCGAGGCCCTCGACGCTCAGGATCTCATCCAAGTTATCGAGACCGCGCTGACTTTCGACCTGAACCATCACGCAGATCTGAGCACAGGCCGTCTGCGTGTAATCTGGGATTGTTCCATACTCTGACGCGCGCCCCAGCAAAGCCCCGACACCTCGGGTGCCCTGCGGAGGATAGCGGCAGGCAGCAACGGCACGCCGCGCATCCTCTGCCGTTTCTATCATCGGCACCAAGACAGTTTGGATGCCGATATCCAGCACTTGCTTGATCAGCGCCGGCGCATTGTCAGCGACACGCACGACACAAGCCGCGCCGCGCCCCTCCATTGCCTGCGCCTGAGCCAAGGCAGTGGCAACCGTATTGGGCCCGTGCTCGCCATCAATCAGGCACCAATCATATCCGGACCCGGCCGCGATCGCCGCACATGTGGGACTGGCCAGCGCCAACCAAAGGCCCATGCGCACCTCGCCCGCTGCGAGGTCTGCCTTGAGCTGGTTGATGGGTGCCGGCATGTCCGAAATCTCCTAGTGGTTCCACAAGGATGGCGTTCGGATCCGGAAGGAGCAAGGCATCTGTCACACTGCGCGCGCAGGCGTGACGCAGAGCGCACAGCGGCGCGCGTCAACGTGAGCAAGCGTGAACCGCTTCAAAGGCATAGCCGACTGTGAGCGACGCGCCCTCTACCGGTAGAGCAACGACACCCCGTCCGCAAAAATGTGCACCTTGTTGGGCTGCGCGGTGAAGCGCAGATCCGTATGGCGCATGTCCACGTGAATTCCGGGCAGCTTCGCGACCACGCTCTCTGCCTCGCCACTGCGCTTTTCCATGTAGAGCAACGTGACCTCGCCAAGAGCTTCATGCAGGTCCACTTTGGAGGCGACGGCAAAATCGGCGTCTTCGGTGATTTCCATATCCTCGGGACGGATACCGATATTGACCACGCGTCCCTGATCGCTCTCTAAACTGGGCACGGACGACGCGATACGCCCACCACCGCCTTCAACCTCGATCAACGTGGTCTCCCCGGTTCCGACGATCTTGCCCGGCAGAAGGTTCATGGAGGGCGAGCCGATGAACTGGGCGACAAACTCGTTGCGCGGGCGCTCATAGAGTTCGAGCGGCGTGCCAACCTGGCTGATCCCGCCGCCGGCCAGCACCACGATCCGGCTGGCCAGGGTCATGGCCTCCACCTGGTCATGGGTGACGTAGATCATCGTGCTGTCCGGCATCGATTCCTTGAGCTGCGCGATCTCGATCCGCGTGGCGACCCGAAGCGCGGCATCGAGGTTTGAGAGCGGTTCGTCAAACAGATAAACTTTGGGATTGCGCACGATCGAGCGGCCAATGGCGACCCGCTGTCGTTGCCCGCCTGACAAGGCCTTTGGCAGACGGTCCAGATAGGGTTCCAGTTGCAGGATGCGGGCTGCGCGGGTGATCGCCGCATCAATTTCAGCCGCCGGTTTGCGCGCCAGTTTCAGCGCAAACGCCATGTTTTCGCGGACAGTCATATGCGGATAAAGCGCGTAGGACTGGAACACCATGGCGATGCCGCGCTGTGCGGGGGGCACGTCATTGACGCGCATCCCGTCGATCTCAAGATCACCGCCCGTGATCTTTTCGAGCCCGGCAATCATGCGCAGCAAGGTGGATTTGCCACAGCCTGACGGCCCCACAAAGACGATCAGTTCGCCCTGTTCAATCTCGAGGTTGATGTCCGACAGGACATCTACATCCCCGTATGTCTTGGCCAAGCCAGTCAGTCGCAAGTCCGCCATGTATCAGCCCCCTCGCTGAACTTATCCGACCGCACGGGTCATGAAAGCAACCTGCCATGCGGGCAAAGTCACCTTGTTTTCATCTGATGTGGCCTCAAAGCCGGATGCCATTTCCAATGTCCAGGCGCCTTCAGGCAGCTCAAGCGTGCGGGCCTCCTGGGACAGGTTGAACGCGCACAGCATCTCCTGGCCAGACAAGCTGCGCTTGATCAGCAGGTGCGTATCATCAGAGCTCAAGATTTCGATATCGCCCTTGCGCAATACCGGGTGCGCCGTGCGAAACGCGATGATCCGGCGATAGAATGCCAGCAGGCTGTCGGTGTCGGTGTCCTGTGCAGCCACGGATGCGCCCAGATGGGCCGCGGGCATGGGCAGCCACGGTTTGCCCTCGGTAAAGCCCCCAACGCTGTTATCTGTCTGCCACGGCATGGGCGTGCGGCATCCATCACGGCCCTTGAATTTGGGCCAGAACCGTTTGCCGTAAGGATCCTGCAGATCCTCAAACGCCACATCCGCCTCGGCCAGACCCAGTTCTTCGCCCTGATAGAGGCACACGGTGCCCTTCATTGCCATGAGCAGAGCTGTGTAGGCCTTGTAGCCATCCTCGCTGAGCCCCCAGCGCGAGCGGTGACGCTCCACGTCATGGTTGGAATAGGCCCAGCAGGCCCAACTATCCCCTGCAACATCTTCAAAACGTTGTAAAACTTGCGCCACACGCGTGCCCGTCGGGAATGGCGCCGAGAGGAAATCGAACCCGTAGCACATGTGAAGGCGGTGCTCACCCTGCGTATATTCGGCCTGTACCTCGAGGCCGCGCTGGTCTTCGCCAACCTCGCCCACGGAAGTAATCGCCGGGAACTCGTCCATCACCGCCCGCAGTTTTTCGAGGAATTGCAGGTTTTCCGGCCGGGTCTTGGAATAGAGATGGTTCTGCCAGGTGTAGGGATTGACCGCGGGCGCGATGGTGGTGTCCCGCTCGTCCGGGGTCAGCGCGGGGTTGTCGCGCAGCTGTGCATCATGGACGTAGAAATTCACCGTATCGAGGCGGAACCCATCCGTGCCCTTTTCGAGCCAGAACCGGGCCACATCCAGAAGCGCATCTTGCACGTCCATATTGTGGAAATTCAGGTCAGGCTGCTCGATCAGGAAGTTGTGCAGATAGTACTGCATCCGCTCCCCTTCCCATTCCCAGGCCGATCCCCCGAAGATCGACAGCCAATTGTTGGGCGGCGTGCCATCGGGCTTTGCATCTGCCCAGACATACCAATCCGCCTTGTCATTATCCTTGGACTGGCGGCTCTCGGCAAACCATGGGTGCAAGGTAGAGGTGTGCGAGAGCACCAGATCGATGATCACCTTGATGCCCAGCCCGTGCGCTGTTTCGATCAGCGTGTCATAATCCTGCATGGTGCCGAACATCGGATCGACACCCTTGTAGTCGGACACATCGTAGCCGAAATCCAACATCGGCGATGTGAAGAAGGGCGAAATCCAGATCGCGTCGACACCCAGCGAGGCAATATGAGGCAAGCGCTCAATAATGCCGGCAAGATCCCCAATGCCGTCGCCATTGCTGTCTTGGTAGCTGCGCGGATAGATCTGATAGATCACCGCACCGCGCCACCAGTCGCGGTCAACCGAGGGAGAGATCACGTCGGCGGTCGACGTGGTTTCAGCAAGCGTTGTCATATGATTGACGTCCTATTTAACGGAGCCGGCCAGCAAGCCGCGCACCAGGTATCTTTGCATTGAGAAGAAGACGATCAGCGGAACTGCCATCGAGATGAAGCCGGCGGTGGCCAGAATTTCCCAGTTGCCGCCGCGGGTGCCCAGCAGCTCGACGATCTGGTTGGTCATGACCGTTGTCTGGCCCGTGCTGTCGATCAGGAACACCTTGGCAACCAGCAGGTCATTCCAGGTCCACAAGAACTGGAAGATTGCAAAACTGGCCAGCGCCGGAAAAGACAGGGGCAGAATGATCTTGGTGAAGATCTGGAATTCTGTCGCGCCATCCACGCGCGCGTTTTCGATGATATCGCGTGGCAATCCCACCATGTAGTTGCGCAGCAAGTAGATCGCCAAGGGCATCCCAAAGCCTGTATGGGCTAGCCAGACACCCAGATATCCTTTGCCGATGCCGATGTCCAAATGCAGCTTCAACAGTGGGATCAGAGCCAGCTGCAGGGGCACAACCAACAGGGCAACCACCGCTGCGATCAGCAGCGCGCGGCCCGGAAAATCCATCCACGCCAGTGCGTAGGCAGCAAAGGCTGCCACCAGAACAGGGATGATGGTGGCCGGGATCGTGACCGTAAACGTGTTGAAAAATGCGCTGGCCATATTGTCCTGGCCGGAGCCAGAGAACAGAACCGTGCCGTAGTTTTCCGTGGTGAAATCCGGCGGGGTTTGCGCTGTCATGAACAAACGCTTGCCGCGCTTGCCTGACATCTCTTCGGGCGAAGTGATCCGATAGTTGCCCAAGGCATCAAGGGTAACGCTCTCGCCCGAGCGGAAGCTGCCCTCCTCACCCGCGGCATAGGCCGAGATATCCTTTGAGGATGTGCCCCAACTGGAAATTGAGGCGTCCTCGATGCCTTCCTGCTCGAACAGGTTGCCCTCGATTACCCAAAGATCGCCCTCGCGCAGCTGGGCCTCCGGGGCCTTGGCGCGGATGACAAGGTTTTGCTCAGCGGGGAACATCGAATTCCACCACCCGGACGCCGAGATTTGATCTGCCGTGCGGAAGGAAGAGACGAGCAGCCCAACCGTGGGGAAAATCCACAGCAGCACCAGAAGCGCCACCGAGATATGCACCGCCCATGTGAGGGAAGATTTGCTGCCTGCAATATTGTCCATCTGACTGTCCTCCCTCAGCGCATTTCTTTGCGTGCGTTGTAGACGTTCCAGACAAGGATCGGCGTCACCAGCAACATGATGGCTATCGCCGCAGCCGAGCCCACACCCCAGTCATTGGCGCGGAAAAGCTTGTCATACATGTAGTTGGCCATGACCTGCGTCTCCCACTGGCCGTTGGTCATCGCGAAAACGATGTCAAAGACCTTGAGAACGGTGAGCGTGATCGTCGTCCAAACGACCACGATGGTGGGTATAATCTGCGGCATCTTGATCTTGAAAAAGATCTGGAAGGGCCCGGCCCCGTCGATGATCGCAGCCTCGATCGTTTCCTCGGGGATGCCGCGCAGCGCGGCCGACAGGATTACCATGGCAAAACCAGTCTGTACCCAGATCATAATAGCCATCAGGAAAAAGTTGTTCCAGAACGGAATGGTCAGCCATTGTTGGGGATCTGTGCCGCCGAAATAGATGTAAAGCGCATTGAGCACGCCGATCTGTTCCTGATCGATGGGCCGGGCCTCATAGACCAGCTTCCAGATCACCCCTGCCCCCACCAAGGAAATCGCCATGGGCATGAAGATCAAGGATTTGGCGGCGGTGCCCCAGGCGATCCGATCGGTCAGCTGCGCGACCAGCAGGCCAGCGGCTGTTGACGCGGCCGGCACCACGATCAGCCAGAGCATATTGTTGCGCAATGCCTCCCAGAACTTGGGTTCGGAGAGCATCTGGTTGTAATTGTCCAGCCCTACAAAGACATATTCATCGCCCCCCACGCGCTCGGTCAGTGACAGGCGCAGGGTCTCTACCACGGGATAGGCAAGGTAGAGGCCCAGCACGAACACGGCGGGGAACAGGAACAGCCACGGGCGGATCATATTCGCGCGGTTGATGTTGCGCCCGGCATTGGGGCCACGCGCGGGAAACAGCACCTTATCGAGAACCAGGTTGGAGAAGTAGAAGTATCCCACACAGCCCCCAACGCCGACGATGATGGTCAGCAGGCCTTGTAAAGCCGGATGCATAGTGCCCTCTCCCCCTGGGCCACTCAGGCCCGATTGTCGCGATGTGCTGCAAGGTGTTGGTAGCGGTCATGCGGGCCGCGCAAAGCCGCCCGCATGTGTGTCTTGGAAAAGCGATGCGCTTACTTCAGCGCGTCCCAGGAGGCCTGGATGTCAGCGGCCACATCGGCAGCAGCTTTGCCACCGGTGTAATCCACCATGCCCGTCCAGAAGGTGCCGGCGCCCACACCGCCCGGCATCAGGTCAGAGCCGTCAAAGCGGAAGGTGGTCGCGTTGACCAGGATCTCACCCTGCTTGCGCAGAGAGTCGTTGAGGTAGGTCGCCCCGTTGACGCCCTTGTGCGGGGTGAGGAAGCCAGTCTGGGCCATCATGATCTCATGCGCGATCGGCAGCTGCATGTACTTCATCAGCTCGTTGGTCGCGTCAGAGGCGTCTGTGATCGCCATCAGCGTTCCGCCGCCCAGAACCGGGTTGCCCAGATCCTTGGACTCGTAGCCGGGGAAGTAGAAGAAGTCCGCATCGACGCCGATCTCAACATCTTCGGGCATGAAGGCCGGGATGAACGACGCCTGGCGGTGCATGTAGCACTGCGGGGGCGACGTGAACATGCCATCGGGGCTGTCGCGGAAATCGGTGGTGGCAACCGCGCCCGCGCCGCCCGACACTTTCGCATCGTCACGGGCAAACCAGCCGAACTCATCGATTGCAGCGACGACGCGCTCATCGTTGAACGGGATCTCGTTGCTGACCCACTGGTCATAGACATCGGGGGATTGCGTGCGCAGCATCAGGTCCTCAACCCAGTCGGTTGCAGGCCAGCCAGTTGCAGCGCCTGATCCCAGACCGATGCACCACGGGGTCTCGCCATCGGCGACAATCTGCTCGGTCAGGGCACGGAGGTCTTCCATGGTTTCAGGCACTTCATAGCCTGCATCTTCGAAGTTCTCTGGGTTGTACCAGACCAGCGACTTGACGTTCACGTTGTAGAAAAAGCCGTAAAGCTGATCCGCACCGGCTTCATCGGCATAGGTGCCCAAGGCAACCCAGCTTTCGCCCGCGCCATAGTTCTCTGCAACCCAGTCACCCATGCCGGCTGGCAGCGGCGACAGCAGACCACGGGCCGCCATATCCGCCGCCAGACCGGGCTGGGGGAAAACTGCGATATTGGGGGCAGAGCCGGCCTCTGCGTCGATCACGATCTGCTGCTCGAAGCTGTCGGAACCGGTGTAGATCACCTCAGCGCCAGTGGCTTCGGCAAAATAGGCAACCGCAGAGCGGAACACGTCATCTTCGGGCTGCAGCCACGGGCCCGAGATCGTGACAGTCTGGCCTGACAGATCCGGCGCGGATTCAGCCCACGCGTCATAGCTGTCCCAGCTGAAATCGCCTTCGCCCGGCGCAAATGGCAGATGTCCACCGGCCTGTGCAGCCCCGGCAACAAGCGCGAGCGTTGCAACGCTCGCCTTCAGAAGGTTGGTCATTTCGATCCTCCCAGTCGCGCCGTGATTCGACGCGTTTGTTTCAGATTTGGTTTTTCCCCACGCAAGCCTCAACAATTCTTTCAAACCGCTTTGGATTACGAGCGCATGATGGGTTATATGGCATGCAACTGCCTGTACTTTGACGAATTGCGGTGAAATGTTAACCCCAAAAACCGCCACACCCCGTGAAAAGCATCTCTTGCATATTTGGCAAGGCTTTGCGAGTGATTGCGCTAACATTTAGGATGCCGAACAGCGTCGCCCGGACACCCGCCCATGACCATGAACCTCAAACAACTGTCCGAATCACTCGGCCTCAGCCCGACCACAGTCAGCCGGGCTTTGAACGGCTATCCGGAGGTCAGTGAGCAGACACGGCTGCGCGTCATGCGGGCTGCGCGCGACGCCGATTACCGCCCCGACCCCCGTGCAAAAGGACTGGCTACCGGGCGGGCGCTGGCGATCGGGCATGTGCTTCCCACCTCGGTGCGGACGGAGATTGTGAACCCGGTTTTTGCTGACTTTCTGTCGGGCGCTGGCGATGTCTACGCCTCTGCGGGCTATGACATGATCCTGCGCATGGTGGCCAATACCGAAGAAGAAGCCACCTATGACGCGCTGGCCAAACGCCGCGCCGTGGATGGTGTGATCGTCCATGCCCCCCGTGTCGACGAGCCGCGCATCGATCAGTTGTTGCGCCTTGGTCTGCCCTTTGTCGTGCACGGGCAATGCCAGAGGGCGCAGGAAGATTATCCGTGGGTGGATACCAACAACCGCCGCGCCTTCGAGGCCGCAACCGAACGGCTCATCGCGCTAGGCCATCACAGGATCGCCCTGCTCAACGGTGACGAACGCATGGATTTCGCACGCAGGCGCCGCGCGGGCCACCTCGATGCACTGAGCGCAGCAGGCCTTACGCAAGACGATAGCCTACTTTTTAATGCAGAGATGACAGAGGCTTACGGCTATGAAACCGCCCGATCCCTGCTGGAAAGCGCGGCCCCGCCCACGGCCTTCCTCACCAGCGCGCTGACAACTGCTTTCGGGGTGCGCCGCGCTGCTGATGAGCTGGGTCTGCGCCTCGGCGAACACATCGCATTGATCACCCATGACGATGATCTGTCCTACCTTTCGAACGGCCGCCCCGGCGCGCCGGTCTTTGCTGCAACGCGCTCCTCGGTGCGCGCGGCCGGCCGTTTGGCTGCCGAGCTCCTGATGGACATCATCGCCCATCCCGGCAGCGCCCCCCGCACCCACATGCTGGAAGCAGAGCAACTGGACGGTCCCAGTCTCTGCCCCGGCCCCCATCATGCCCCCTAGATCGGTACAAGCACACCATGACAAAGACGTTTTCCTTCCATCGATCGGATTTCCCATCCGATTTCTTATGGGGCACGGCCACCTCCTCCTATCAGATTGAGGGGCACAAATTTGGGGGCGCAGGCCGCACGATCTGGGATGACTTCGCCGAAACACCCGGCAATGTCGTGCGCAATGAGCATGGCCAAACCGCGTGCGATCATTACCACCGCTGGCCAGAGGATCTGGATCTTGTCGCGGGCGGCGGCTTTGACACATATCGCTTCTCCACGTCTTGGGCCCGTGTCATGCCAGAGGGACGCGGCACGCCGAATGCGGAGGGTCTCGATTATTATGACCGTTTGGTGGACGGGCTGCTGGAACGCGGCCTCAAACCCGCAGCCACGCTCTATCACTGGGAAATGCCAAGTGCGCTCAATGACTTGGGCGGATGGCGCAACCGCGATGTGGCCAAATGGTTTGGTGACTTCACGCACACCATCATGTCCCGCATTGGCGATCGGGTGTGGTCTGCCGCGCCCATCAATGAGCCCTGGTGCGTGGGCTGGCTGAGCCATTTTGAAGGGGCCCATGCCCCGGGCCTGCGCGACATTCGCGCCACCGCCCGCGCCATGCATCACGTCTTGCTGGCCCATGGCAGTGCGCTGGACGCGATGCGCTCGCTTGGCATGTCCAACCTCGGCGCGGTGTGCAACTTCGAATACGCCAATCCCGCAGATCCCTCAGAACAGACCGCGCAGGCCACTCATACCTATGATGCAATCTACAATCGGCTTTTCCTCGAGGGTCTGATCAAGGGCACCTATCCTGATGCCGTTCTGGAGGGCCTCGGCCCGCATATGCCAAAAGACTGGCAGGCAGACATGGCCGCGATCTCTGCCCCGCTGGATTGGATCGGGATCAACTATTACACCCGCAAGAACATTGCCTTCGCGCCTGGCGGTTGGCCAAACAGCACGGCCGTGGAAGGCCCGCTCGACAAAACCGTGATGGGCTGGGAAATCTATCCGGACGGGCTGGGCCATTTCTTGCAACGGGTCCATGACACGGCACCCGACCTGCCGATCTACATCACCGAGAATGGGATGGCGGGCGCAGATGTCTTGCAAGATGGGCACTGTGTTGACAGCGCGCGGATTGCCTATCTGGAAGCGCATATCGCCCAGGTCCGCGCAGCGATTGCCAAGGGCGTGCCCGTGAAAGGCTATTTCGTCTGGTCACTGCTCGACAATTACGAATGGGCCGAAGGCTACAAGGATCGCTTCGGACTGGTTCATGTGGATTTCGAAAGCCTGACACGTACCCCGAAAGCGTCATGGCACGCTTTCCGCACGGCCCTCGCCAAGGATTGATATGATGACGACGACCGAACGCCTGACCCTTATCGTAGATATCGGGGGCACCAACACCCGTGTGGCGCAGGCCCATAACGGCCAGCTTGATGATGCCTCGATCAAGCGCTACCGCAACGCGGATTTCGAGGGGCTCGACGCAGTGCTGAGCACGTATCGCACCCAGGTGGACTGGCGTGACCCCGAGGGCGTGTGCGTGGATATCGCTGGCCCCATCCATGACGGCAAAGGCACCCTGACCAATCTGGACTGGACCCTCGAAGAACCGCTTCTCGCCCAATGGACCGGCGCACAGCACGCTGCCCTGATCAATGACCTGCAGGCCCAGGGGCATGGCGTGGCTGACCTGCCGGCGGCCGCGCTGATCCCGGTAACCAAAGGCAAGGACGGCCCGGAACATGCCACCCGCCTTGTGGTGAATGTGGGGACGGGCTTCAACGCCGCCGTGGTCTATGATGGCCCCAACGGCCGCATGGTGCCCGCATCCGAGTCCGGACATGCGAATATGCCGATCCGTACGGAAGAAGATTTGCGCCTTTGCCGCTTTGTTGAGACAGCACATGGCTTTCCCGCGATTGAAGACGTGCTTTCCGGCCGGGGGCTGGAGCGGGTGTATCACTGGGTCAGCACCGAGGCAGGCACGCCCCATATTCTGCATGCAGCCGAAATCATGGATGCTGCAAAGGCAGAGCCACAGGGGCTTGCAGCGCAGGCAAAGGCCGTGTTCGCCCGCATTCTGGGCACGGTGACCGGGAACCTTGCCTTGGTGCACCTGCCCTTTGGCGGCATCTACCTCGTTGGCGGCGTTGTCCGCGCCATGGCCGAGGATCTGCCCGCGCTCGGCTTTACGGAAGCCATGCGCGACAAGGGCCGGTTTTCAGGATTGGTGGGTAATTTCAATGTCGTAGCCATTGATGATGACTACGCTGCCCTGCGCGGAGCGGCACGCCACATGGATGCACGCCTGCGCGCGCTCTAGGTTCATCACCGCCCGCGCGGGAAAGGCGCCCTTCCCGGTCGCCCAACGCGGCCGTTCGCACAGACTTCGGGTGTGGCGGCCTCAGGGCGCGGGCGCCCGCCCCGGAAAATCATCCTCAAGATACACGCGGATGATGTCTTCAAAGCTGTGATCCGCCTTGAAGCCAAGCGCCACGGCGCGCTTTGGATCAAAATCACGCGGCCATCCGCCGACAATTTTCTCAATCATCGGATCAGCTTGCGGGCGGATGAGCTTCACCACATCGGCACCGGCCAAGGCACGCAGGGCCTCGATCTGCTCGCCGACGGTGCAGGAAACGCCCGGCAGGTTCAGCGTTCTGCGGCCGTTCAAAAGGGCGGTATCAAGGCCGGCCGCATGCACAAGAAACCCGGCCGCGCTACGCGGGCTGGCATGCCAATGACGCACGTCTTCCCCAACCGGCAGGATCGCTTCCTGGCCATTGAGGGGCTCGCGGATAATACCTGAGAAGAACGAGGACGCCGCTTTGTTTGCGGCCCCGGGCCGGACGCAGATCGTCGGCAACCGCAAGGACAGCCCGTCGATAAAGCCCTTGCGCGCAAAATCGCTCACCATCAGTTCCCCGATGACCTTTTGCGCCCCGTAGGAGGTTTGAGGCGCACAAAAGAACTCATCCCCAATCTGCGCTGGAAAGGGTGCTCCGAAGGCCGCAATCGACGAGGTAAAGACGACGCGTGGCACATAGGCCCCATCTGACTGTAGATGCTGCGCCCTGAGCGCTTCTAGCAGCGTCCAGACGGCGCTCATGTTGACGGCCCAGCCCTTGTCAAAATCAGTTTCAGCCTCCCCTGAAACAATCGCTGCAAGGTGATAGACAAAATCAAAGCGGCGCGCCGCCAGCGCCTCAATTGCGCGCTGATCTGTCAGATTGCCCATCACCTGCTCACCCGGCGCAGACATCGTTGGAAACGCCTGATCAAAAAGCGTCACCGTGCCCACATCGGGCAGGGCACCAGCGGCAAGTTGCGCGGCAAGTTTTTGGCCGACCATGCCTCCCCCGCCGATAATCAGGATATTCTTCATGCAGTGCCCTCCTTTGGCGGTGGGATCATAGCAGCGCGCGACAGCGTTGCCAGAATTGAAACCATTTGGCCGCGTGTGACGCGCCTGCATACCTGAACTCAAAGTGCATGCATCTGCTTCGATCCAACAGATGTTGAAATCACCTGAAACAGGCCTGCGCTCCCCACCGTCTACCGTCAGGTATCAGTGGCAAAGTCTGTTTAGGGCTCAGAGCCGAAACCGAGAGGGGATCTAAGAAAAGCGAGCATATATCCAACTGTGCCGCTTGGCCGCCGCACCAGCGCAAGGCTGGCGCTCAAGGCGCAACGCAAGCATTCTTTGTGATGGCGAAATCCACATGCACTGGCCTAGACCAGCCAGTGCACCCCTCAAAAAATTATGAGTTTCGCACCAAAATTGCCCCTGTGCTCGCCTTAAATTCAAAGGAATTGAAGCAAGTCCATCCTGCTTTCTAGATCATAACCGCCCCAGCGCCCTTGATCGACGGACTATGGGTCCAAGGTCGGAGACATGGTCAATGTCTCCACCCCGCAGGATTGAAAACACACTCTCGAGATGTGCTTATGCAATGCGGGCAGAGTAGAAATCGCTCTTATTCGATACGCACGCGCATCTAATTTGTTTCAACAAGACTTCTTATAACGTCAGAGCTCTTCCTCTGATCGTGCATTTCATGCACGCGTTTGCGGCCTACCTCCGCCATTGCAGTTAGCCGCTCTGGCTCGGCAGACAGGGCCCCGTCTACACATTCTCTCAGTGACGCAACATCCCCAGGATGAGCTAGCCAACCACACGATCCATCAACCAGCTCTGGAATTCCGTAGATCTCCGTTGTTACAACTGGGCGCCCTTGCGCAAAGCTCTCCATGATGACAATCGGCAGGCCTTCGGCAAGGCTGGGCAACACCATCGCGCGGCTATTGCGCAACGATTGTCGAACTTCTTCGTTGGTTTGCCAGCCTGCTATCTTAACGTAATCCTGCAGTTCTAGCTTGATGATTTGTTCCTCCAATGCAGCACGATCTTCACCGTCGCCAATAAGAGTCAGCCTCAAGTCTCGATGCTTCGACTTTAAGTCTCCCACCGCTTCGACAAGAAGCTTCTGCGCCTTCGCCTTACAGAGGCGGCCGATACAGATGAGGTTCTTATTGTTTGGGACCTCGTCATAGTCTTTGAATTCACTCAAATCCAAACCACAACGAACAACATGCACCTTATCTGAAAACTGGCCAAGCGTCTCCTTATCAACAATAGACTTACAGCAATCGGAAATTGCGGCAACAAAGGTCGAGTTACGAACTTTCTCGAAAAGTGAATTCTCTTTCATCTCGAACAATTCGTCAGGACCATGGACCGTCATGCTGTACCGAGGACCGCCCATTTTATACGACAGAAGCGCGACACTAGCGGAATTAGTCGAAAAATGCGTGTGCAGGTGATCTATGTTGTCTCGCACAGTTTTTTGTTTAAGCACAATTGCTTCCAAGAGATAAGCGAATTGTAGAAGTCTTTTGCCACGTGCGGCACGCATTAGTTTGAAGGCCATCCCGAAGCCTCTCGCAAAGCCAAGGGGATTGGTGAAGAACTCACGAATAAACGCAGCCAGTATCGAAAATTTGCTCTGTTGAAGAATGTAGTAGGTGCCCTGCTTTTCTTCGATATCCTTTGGATCCACTAAAGGTTGATCCCAGGTGCGAATTGCATATCTGTTAATGTTGAACCCAGCATCCTCATGCGCCTGAATCTCACGGCGGATAAAGGTGGTGCTCGTCATAGGATATGCATTCATTAGGTAGGCAAGTTTCATTGACCTACTCTTTCATCTTGCAATCGTGCGCTCTCTGCTAGAAATGCCGCTTGTTCCGTCAGATTGTGGGGTACAATTTCACTTTCCATTTGGCCCTTTTCAATAACAGAAACAAACTCCGTTAGTATGGGAGCGTAACTTGATGCTCCATAACTGAGGTACTGCTGCTTGGCGGGGAGTTTGGTTTTCAGCGCACGGAGAAGTGGCAACCCCTTCAGCCGAGACTTCAATGTCTTGGAACTTTTTGAGGCGGATGATCGCGTGACGCTCGGGCGTGCAACCCGACGGAGCGTTTCGGAAGCAAGTGACGTTGGCCCCAGCGCCGTAAGGCCCGAGCCGTTGGAGAGGCAAAGAAGGTTCGAACCCACTTTATTGATCGATAACGTGATCAACGAACGCGCCCCTTCGGCGTGTTCAAGGCGTAGTTCCGCGTCGACCTCCAAGTGCGTTTCATCGCGTACGACCCAAGCGGTTTGTTGCTTGACATCGCCGAGCAATGAAATCGCCGCAGCATACCCATAGACTGAACGGTCAACGATCACGCCACCGGAATGCGGGTCCAATATGTGCGCTTGGCTCTCAGGATCGACAGGGTAGGAGAAATCAAAGTGCAGAAGCGCATTTCTACGGTCTTCAAGCGTTCTTTTCATTTCGCGATAAGCAGGCAAGGCAAGCGTCCAAATCGCCTCGACAAGGGGGACACGGGCATCTCGTGCGCGCCTCAACAGTCGAGAGGTGTCAGTCGACGATAGTGTAAGCGGCTTCTCGCACAGGATCGGTTTGCCAGCGTCGATTGCCTGTTCAATGAAGGCCATGTGGGAATGTGGAGGTGTTGCCACATATACGGCATCGGTCGCGTCAAAGAATTGAGCAGCATCGTCAAATCCGATGGCCTCTGAGGCGTGCTGGCTACAAAACGCGGATGCCCGGCTTGCGTCGCGAGAGAGCACACTGGCAACCGAAACACGCGGAACAAATCTTGCAGCATGCGCCATTTGGCAGGCCATCGATCCTGTCCCAACAATGCCAAGGCGCAGGTCTTGGGTGTTCGGTTGCGCCATCACGTTCCAGACATTCCATACTTGTGTAAAGGCAACGGATCACACCGCGTACGCATCGTGTGTGTCGTGCTCGTCACGCCAGCGTTTTGCAAGACCAATGTTGCCTCGGTAGTGTGCAGTGCCAAGTCTGAGGACGCAAGGTTATCGCCGCCATACTTCAAGAAGCGCAGCATTTCGTTCGGGCCAAGAAAGTAGTTCATCTTTGACGACCCACGCTTGGCGACTCGCGCGCCATCTTGGCGCTGATGCAGCCGAAGCCGTTTCGCGATTGGGCTCTCCATAAGCCGCCTTCGAATACGGAACCGCTTTCGGTATTTCACCTTTGCGTAATTGTCCCAGGTCTCGTCCAGGCTGAGTGTACCTTTGTCGCCTGTTATCAAAACTTGATGGTTATGCGGAGCGACGATCGTGATCGTTAAGCGGAGTATTTGGCCCGCTTCAAAATGAATAATTCCGATGGATGTGTCAGGTGTTTTGCAGTCGGGGTCCAACTTCTTATCGATTGTCGTGGTGGAGAAAGCCGTGATCGATTTGATCGATCCAAAAATCGCAATCATCCAAGTCAATACATACCCTGCATGCTCCAAAGTGCAGCCGGTCCTCATTTCGTCTTCATAGGGCCAAGGGGCACCGCTTTCACTCATCCAAAGATGATGAGGGGCTTGCGGGATATAACCGTCATCCAATTCCGCATAGATCAGACGAACGGGACCACAGAGATCGTGATCGATCGCTTGATCCAAGGTTCTGGCTGCTTCAGATAAGTAAGAGCAAGGTGCCCCTGCTAATAGCAGGTTTCGCGATCTCGCAAGGTCCACGAGTTCGAGCGCCTGATCTACCTCAGTCGCCAAAGGCTTCTCAGAATACACGTGCCGCCCGAATTCGAGGCATGCGCGCGTTACTTCATAGTGAGCGGCTGGTGACGTAAGATTTAAAACTACGCCGTCTTCAGGCAATTCTGCAAGTAGCGCTTCTAGCTCTCCAAAGGATTTCAGATCCCAATATGCGCAAAACGCCTTTAAGCGATCGCGGTCAATGTCAAATACGCCAACAACGTCAACTTCTGTGTGTAATTCGATCGAGCGCAAATATAAATCAGCAACAAACCCACATCCTATGATTGCCACAAACTTTCTTGCATTTGATGGGGTACTTTCATCTATCATGACAGGACCTTGTTAGTCGCAACACATTGATTTTGCACAATTAATATATATCAAAGCGAGAATTTTCTTTTTTGCAACAGGTTAGTTGGCCGTGCCAAGATGACAATCTCTTTAGAGGCAAGCTATGGGGGAGGTCAACGACACTCACGGGTTTGAGCACGTATTGTATATGAAGTCTAACCCCCGTGCCTATCCCGTCTCATCGGGTAGCAAGTTCACCCTGCCCTAGCGGAGCGGCCGGAGCCTGAAAAATGGCGCCGTAGGGGGACAAGCTGAGGGTAGTGGTTTTACCCTGCTTCGTCTGAGCCGACGTCGCGGAAAGCGTTGCTCGGATATCCGTGGTTTTGGCCGCAAAGATCGAAACCCAACTCGTTGGCGCGAAACGTCCTTGCCGGCACGGTTCTGGGTAGATGATCATGAGCTCCGACAGTCGGCATGAAGCGGGCGGAAACCCTCTCCCCCTGCTTTGGTGAGGCGTGAGCCAAAGATATCGATCAATGTCCATTGCATCATGGGACACGCGCTCGATGGTGATTAGATTTGCCTGATCAATACTTTAGATGATCACATGCCGCCCGTGGTGAAAGCCGCGATCGGTATCGGTATAGTCGATCTTGGTCCCAAGACGCGAGTTGTCCGCGATAAGTTCGAGCGCATCGCGGTATTTCTGCGCCTGCGGCACCCGAATTTCAGGACACCGTCTAGGAAAGACTGAATGAGTTCACTAGCAGCGGCTGCGGTCTTGAAAGCGCGCGATCCTGTAACCGTCCCGCCTACTTTAAAGCTTGATCTCAAAGATCGTCATTCGACCGCGAGGAAAGCTAGAAGGTTGATAAAGAATATCATTTTGCTCGATTTATCGAGCCATCACGTACAAAAAGTTCAGGCGTGAAACGCCAGTTCAACGGGTTTCATGACGTTGCGACCGACATAGTGCCCCCACCAGAAGGCGCAGATCAGCGTTTCAGCACGGCCTTCTTGCGTGTTGGGCGTTGAATTCTTTGCCCCCCGTCTGGACAGCGCGGGCTCTTTTTGTTCACTGTGGACATAACGGAGCCACCAAGCTGGCCCTAATGCGGAATGCCGAGCCCCCGTATCCCTTCAGGGCTTAGAGACAGCAGCACACCATCGCGCCGCACAGGCCAGACGGGTGCAGGAACCAAGGAGGAACTGAGATGTCCATGGACGGAAGCCCCAACGATCTTTCAAATGTGGTCGCGGCCGATAAGGCCCATGTCTGGCACCACCTGATCCAGCACAAACCCTTCGAGACGACGGATCCGCGGATCATTGTCGAAGGCAAAGGCATGCGTGTGTGGGACCAGAACGGCAAAGAACATCTCGATGGTGTGTCCGGCGGGGTCTGGACAGTCAATGTGGGCTATGGGCGCGAGCGGATCGCCGATGCCGTGCGCGATCAATTGGTGAAGATGAATTATTTTGCCGGCGCCGCTGGCTCGATCCCCGGTTCGCGCTTTGCGGAACGCCTGATCGCGAAAATGCCCGGCATGACGCGCGTCTACTATTCGAACTCGGGCTCCGAGGCGAATGAAAAGGGCTACAAGATGATCCGCCAGATCGCGCACAAGCTCTATGGCGGCAAAAAACACAAGATTCTGTATCGCGAGCGCGACTATCACGGCACGACAATCGGCGCGATGGCATCGGGCGGACACCACCAGCGCAACGCACAGTACGGCCCCTTCCCTGCGGGGTTTGTGCCGGTGCCCCATTGCCTTGAATATCGCGCCCATGAGCAGGGCCTGTCCGCAGGCGAAGGCTATGGCGAGGCCGCTGCACAGGCGATCGAAGATGTTATCCTGCGCGAAGGCCCCGAGACCGTCGGCGGCCTCATTCTTGAGCCAGTGACAGCGGGCGGTGGCGTGATCGTGCCGCCTGCCGGATATTGGCAGCGGGTGCAGGAGATCTGCACGAAATACGATGTGCTGTTGATGATCGACGAAGTGGTCTGCGGCATTGGCCGCACCGGGACATGGTTTGGCTATCAGCAATTCGGCGTTCAGCCCGATATCGTGACAATGGCCAAGGGCGTTGCCTCCGGCTATGCCGCGATCTCGTGCACGGTTACCACGGAGCGGGTGTTCGATATGTTCAAGGACGACGCCAGCGATCCGCTTGGCTATTTCCGCGACATCTCCACCTTTGGGGGCTGCACGGCCGGGCCGACTGCGGCGCTGGAAAATATGGCGATCATCGAAGAAGAGGGCCTGCTGGACAATTGTACAGCCATGGGCGCCCACATGATGGAGCAGCTGCACGCCCTTGCCGACAAGCATGACGTCATTGGCGATGTGCGCGGAATGGGTCTGTTCTGCGGTGCCGAGCTGGTCGCAGATCGCGACAGCCGCACGCCAGCGGCTGAAAAGTTGATGCAGGCTGTTGTTGCCGATTGCATGCAGCAAGGCACGATCATCGGGGCCACAAACCGCAGTTTTGAGGGCTACAACAACACCCTTTGCTTCTCGCCTGCGCTGATCTCCACGAAGGATGACATCAATGCCATCGTGGCCTCCGTGGATGAGGCGCTGACACGGGTGTTTGCCTGAGCTGAACCCAGCCATCAGATCCCGTTCTGTGGATCCTGAACGCGCGGCCTTCGGGCCGCGCTTTTCTCATCTGAGCGTGCGCAGCCCCCCGCATTCCGGAGCTTGACCCCCGAGGCAAAAACGCTGGCCCCTGCGCCCATCAAGCCACTTGCGCTCCGCCAGCAGCCGATCCAGTGTAGAGTTCACCTTAGGTCCAGTTGGGGCAATAGAATGGCGATTTCCGAAGAAACCTTCTTTCTGGACGCACGATTTCAAGGCACTCTGCAAAGCCAAATCCAGCAGATGATTGCCGAAGGCATCCTGTCCGGGCGCTTCCGTCCGGGGGAGAAGCTGCCCTCGACGCGCAAACTCGCGCGCCATCTCGGTGTCAGCCGGATTACGGTCACGCTGGCCTATAACGAATTGCAGGCCAATGACTATCTGACCTCCGCTGGGCGCTCCGGTTACTACATCTCGCAGAACGCGCCGCAACCGCCCCATCTCAAGCCGACCCCCAAGAGCCAAAGCTCGGTTGACTGGTCGCGTGCGCTGTCTGCGCGGATACCGGTGACGTCGCTGGCCAAACCGTCCGACTGGCGTAGCTATCGCTACCCCTTCGTCTATGGACAGGCGGACCCTGCCCTGTTCGACCAGAAATCCTGGCGCCTCTGCGCCCTGCAATCACTGGGCAGCCGCGAATTTGACAGCCTGACCGCTGATCATGCCGATCGCGACGATCCGCTGCTCGTCGAATTCATCCTGCGCCACATCCTGCCAAGGCGCGGCATCGCGGCGTCCCCGGAGGAGGTGTTGATCACGCTGGGCGCGCAGAACGGCCTTTGGATCGCCGCGCAATTGCTGCTGACTCAGCGACGCCGGGCTGCAATTGAATATCCGTTCTATCCCTCGCTGCGGGACATTCTCGAATTGACGCGCTGTTCGGTGCACGAAGTGCCGGTGGATCATGACGGGCTGCGCCCTGATGCACTGCCCGAAGATACGGATGTGATGTTTATCACCCCCTCTCACCAGTGCCCCACCAATGCCACGATGCCACTGGCCCGCCGCCAAGCCCTGCTGGAGCGCGCGAGCCGGGACAACATGCTGATCGTCGAGGATGACTACGAATTCGAACTGGCCTTTCTAAGGCCGCCCTCCCCCGCGCTTAAATCGCTGGATCGCGATGACCGGGTGATCTATGCGGGCAGCTTCTCGAAATCTTTGTTCCCAGGTCTGCGCCTTGGGTTTCTGGTGGGGCCAGAGCCTTTTATCCGCGAGGCGCGGGCCCTGCGGGCCGCCCTGTTGCGCCATCCCCCGGGCCAGATCCAACGCACAACGGCCCATTTCCTGCGCCTTGGGCATTATGATGCTCAGGTGCGCCGCATGTCCCGCGCCTTCCAGTCACGCCGCATCGAGATCGACAAGGCTGTGTCCGAGCACGGCCTTGTCGTCGCGGGGGCGGGCGTTTTCGGCGGCTCCTCGCTCTGGATGCGCACGGCCGATCACAGCGATGCCGCCCCGCTTGTTGAGGAATTGCGGCACAAGGGCGTTTTGATCGAACCGGGTGCGCCGTTCTTCGGCCATACCGGCGCAAGCCCGTATTTCCGTCTCGCCTATTCTTCGATCCCGGTGGAACGGATCGCCAAAGGCATCGAAATCATCGCGGATACAATGGCCCCTAGCCAGAAACTGGACATAAACTGACAGCCCGATTGGCCCTAATCATTACCGCCCCCAGCGGGCATTCCATTGAAAGCGAAACGAGGAGAGCGCGCCATGAAAATGACTACGGAAGAAGCCTTCGTCAAAGTGCTCCAAAAGCACGGTATCCGCCACGCGTTCGGCATCATCGGTTCGGCCATGATGCCCATCTCGGACCTGTTCCCGAAAGCCGGCATCATGTTTTGGGATTGTGCCCATGAAGGCAGCGCCGGAATGATGGCTGATGGCTACACCCGCGCCACCGGCGAGATGTCCATGATGATCGCGCAGAACGGGCCCGGCATTACCAACTTTGTGACAGCCGTTAAAACAGCCTACTGGAACCATACCCCTCTGCTGCTGGTTACGCCGCAAGCCGCCAACAAGACGATTGGCCAAGGCGGCTTCCAGGAAGTGGAACAGATGAAGCTTTTCGAGGATATGGTCGCCTATCAGGAAGAGGTCCGCGACCCGTCTCGCGTGGCTGAGGTGCTGACCCGCGTGATCAGCCAGGCGAAACGCCTCTCTGGCCCGGCCCAGCTCAACATTCCGCGCGATATGTGGACGCAAGTCATCGATATTGACCTGCCAGACCCGATCTCTTTCGAGGTGTCGCCGGGCGGCGAGAACTCTGTGGCGAAGGCCGCTGAATTGCTGTCTTCAGCTAAGTTTCCAGTCATTCTCAATGGTGCGGGCGTTGTGTTGTCAGAGGGCGGCATCGCGGCCGCAAAAGCCTTGGCCGAACGCCTCGATGCGCCGGTCTGTGTGGGCTATCAGCACAATGATGCCTTCCCCGGCGCACACCCGCTATTTGCAGGCCCGCTGGGCTATAATGGCTCCAAGGCCGGGATGGAATTGATCAAGCAGGCCGATGTTGTTCTGGCCCTCGGCACGCGGTTGAACCCGTTCTCCACCCTGCCCGGCTATGGGATGGAATACTGGCCCGCCGAGGCACAGGTGATCCAGGTGGATATCAACCCCGACAGGATCGGCCTGACCAAGAAAGTGTCGGTCGGCATTGTGGGCGACGCGGCCAAGGTTGCCAAAGGCATCCTGGCTCAACTGGATGACAGCGCAGGCGATGCAGGCCGTGATGCGCGCAAGACGTTGGTGGCGGAAAGCAAATCTCGCTGGGCCCAGCAATTGGCGTCGATGGACCATGAGGACGATGATCCCGGCACCACCTGGAACCAACGTGCACGCGCCGACAAGCCCGACTGGATGAGCCCCCGCATGGCCTGGCGCGCGATCCAGTCTGCGCTGCCCCGTGACGCCATCATTTCCTCTGATATTGGGAACAACTGCGCCATCGGAAACGCTTATCCCGATTTCGATGAAGGGCGGAAATACCTCGCGCCGGGCCTGTTTGGCCCCTGTGGCTACGGGTTGCCCGCGATCGTTGGCGCCAAGATTGGCCAGCCCGATGTGCCGGTTGTTGGCTTCGCTGGCGATGGTGCTTTCGGCATTGCCGTCAATGAGTTAACCGCCATTGGCCGCGGCGAATGGCCGGCCGTGACGCAGATCGTGTTCCGAAACTACCAGTGGGGCGCGGAAAAGCGAAACTCTACCCTGTGGTTCAGCGACAATTTCGTGGGCACCGAGTTGGACACACAAGTCAGCTATGCCGGGATTGCGCAGGCCTGTGGCCTTCAGGGCGTTGTGGCCCGAACCATGGAAGAGCTGACCGAAGCGCTCAACACAGCCATCAAGGACCAGATGGAGCACGGCAAAACCACCCTGATCGAAGCCATGATCAATCAGGAATTGGGCGAGCCGTTCCGCCGCGATGCCATGAAGGCCCCCGTTGCAGTGGCCGGCATCAGCGCCGACGACATGGCCTGATACCCACAGCCAAACCGGTTGGCTGAAACGGCGCCCTCGACACATGTCGGGGGCGTTTTCTTTTGCCGAGGCACATTGTCATGAACTTAACCTTCTTCGTTTCAAACTCAGCCCTGTTTGCACCAGGCCACGAAACAAGAAGCGAGCAAGGAAATGAGCGAGGCACGACCGTCTGCCATGCAACTGGGCGGAGATATCCGCGCGCTGCGCAAGGCGCGCCAGATGACAATCGGAGCGGTTGCCCAGGCTCTGGGCAAATCTGTGGGATGGCTGAGCCAGGTTGAAAGAGGCATGTCCCGGATCACCAACGAAGAGCTGGAAGCGCTCGCGGCTCTGTTTGCCGTTCCGTTGCCCCTGCTTTTGCCCGAAGAGGGCGCAGAGCCCGCCGAGCGCGGCTATATCGTGCGCGCCGGACAGCGTCGGCGCATGGGCTCACGTGCTACAGATCTGGTTGAGGAATTGCTTGCCCCGGACCTGACGGGCGACGTCCAAGCCCTCCATGCCACTTTCGCGCCTCGCGCCGCCCATGCCATGCCGCCCAATCGCGATGTTGAGGAAATCGGCTACATCCTCTCAGGGCGCCTGATCGTAACGATCAACGGCACGCGTCATGATCTGAGGCGGGGGGACAGTCTCCGCCTCAGGGGCGATGCTTACATTTGGGAAAATCCAACGGCCAACCCAACGACGGCCCTTTGGATTACCACGCCACCATTCTATATAAAACAATAGCTTAAACGGCTCAGCTAACGTGCCCTAAACCACTTTGACAGACAGATCGCCAATGCCTTCGATGCTGCCCTCAAGGTGATCCCCCTTGTTCACCGGTCCAACGCCCGCGGGTGTGCCCGTGAGGATCAAGTCCCCGGGGAACAGTTCAAAAAGCGATGACAGATAGGCGATGATGTCCGCCGTCTTCCAGATCATCTGGTTCAAGTCACCGTCCTGACGCGTCTCGCCGTTCACACGCAGATGCACGCGGCCCGCACTGGGATGGCCGATCTCTGCCACGGGCACGATGTCAGAGATAGGCACAGAGCCGTCAAACGCCTTTCCCGTGTCCCAGGGGCGGCGGAGCGCCTTGGCTTCTGCCTGCAAATCGCGCCGCGTCATGTCGAGCGCCGTTGCATATCCCCATACGCAAGAGAGCGCGTCGCCGGCAGCGATATCGCGCCCGCCGCAGCCCAAAGCGGCCACCTGCTCATACTCGAAGTGCACGTCAGAACTCATTGAAGGGTAATGAAACTCTTGCCCGGGAAGCCGGATGCAATCTGCGGGTTTCAGGAAAAAGAATGGAGGCTCCCGCGAGGGATCATGCCCCATTTCAATGGCATGATCGGCATAGTTGCGGCCCACGCAATAGATCCGTCGAACGGGAAACCGTCCAACCTGCCCGCGCACGGGCACGGCCACCTGCTCGGGCCGCTGAATAACCAGTTCTGACATAGATACCTCCGGCCCACGTGCGTGCTTTGCGCCGGTATAGCAGCCACCTGCGCGCAAGCAACCGCTGCCCCTCTGGACCGATGGTCATGATCTGTCGCGGCAGCCTTTGCGGCGGTAAGGCGAACGCATCACCCGGTTTGCGGTTGCGCGAGGAAGCGGCGCCAATCCCCCATATCTGTGATATCGCGCGCCCCTTGCGCGGCCACGGCTTCACAAAGAAACCCCTGTACCGCAGCGCCGTCTGCCAAAGTCAACGTGCCGATGCCCAATGGGGCCGGAATGGTTTTCATGAAGCCGCCAAATGCGGCAACGGGCACATCCCATAACTCCAGCGCAACGCAACCACCCTCGCCCGCCCCTGTGCGGACAAGCCCGGGCCGCGCCACACCTGCGCCCGGCAGCGCGTAGAATCTGTAGTCCGGCGCCGTGCGATCCGAGCGGACATATCGCGCGCCGCGATCTGTCAGGGTGTGATTAAGCGGCAGCCCTTCCATATGTGCCCCGCAGACAGCAATGCGGATCATGTCCTCGGGCGGCGCATCAGACAGGGACACCGGCGACAGCCTCCAATTGGTGGCGCCCAGATGCCGGTTGCCCAACGCCTCGACCCGCGTGGCAATGGCGGCCGCGCGCGCGTCCTGTCCAGCCTTGGCAATGAGGGTCACGCTGCCCGGACGCCCATCGGTGCGCGGCGCTGTCGGCACCGCAATTGCGCAAAGGTTCATGAGGTTTACAAAGTTGGTATAGGTACCAAGCATATTGTTTGGCCCCATCGGATCTGCGTCCAACTCTGCAACGGTTGCGAATGTCGGGATACTGGGCACACAGAGCACATCACAGGCGTCAATGGCTGGCGTGACAGCATGCACCAGGGCTTTCATATCGTAGAAACCCTTGAAGGTATCGGCCGCCGTCTTGCCTTCAGCAGAGCCGATAATCTTGCGCGTCACAGGGTAGAGCATTTCTGGCTGCTGCGTGATCAGGGCCTCGGTCGCGACGTAGCGCTCTGCCACCCACGGGCCAAAATACAGCATCTCAGCGATGGCGTAGAGCGGTGTGAAATCGATCTCGGAGATTTTCGCCCCAGAGGCCTTTAGCGCAGCCACTGTTTCGGCAAATGCAGCCGCTTGCACGGCATCTCCCTCAAAGCGGATCGTATCCGCAGAGGGCACGCCAAGGGTCAGATCTGCCGGGGGGGAAACCAGCGCTGGGGTGCTGACGGGCACTGCGTAGCTGTCGCTGGGATCATAAACGGCGGCCACGGCATAGGTTTCATATGCGTCTGACACCGTGAGCGCAAAGATCGAAATCGTATCCAGCGTACGGCAGGCCGGCACCATCCCGGTTGCGGACAGCGCCCCAAGCGTTGGTTTGAGGCCAACAATGTTGTTGAGAGCCGCAGGCACCCGCCCGGAGCCAGCGGTATCGGTGCCCAGCGCAAAGCTGGCGATGCCATGGGCCACCGCCACCCCTGATCCGCCAGAAGAGCCTCCAGGCACAATCTCCGGATCCAGGGCATTCCTTGGCGCCCCAAAAGGCGTGCGCACGCCAACAAGGCCGGTGGCAAACTGATCAAGATTTGTTTTACCGATCAGCAGGGCGCCCGCCTCCTGCAGGCGTTGCACGACGAACGCAGTCGTCTCTGGGACATAAGCAAATGACGGACAGGCCGCCGTGGTTGGCTTTCCTGCGACGTCGATATTGTCCTTGATTACAAAGGGCACACCCCAAAGCGGTTTTGACGGGTCATAAGGGCCCAGCGCCGCAGCTTCGGCGAGGAGGTCTTCCTTCGGGAAAAGACACAGAAAGATACAGGAATCTGCAACAGCTTCGATTTTTGCGTAAACCTGTTCGACGATCGCAGAAGCGGGCGTACCACTGTCATAGGCGGCGCGCAAAGAGGACAAAGTGAGCGGAATCTCATCACTCATGCCTGATTTCCAATCGTTTTCGGAGGCCACATTCAAACTCGGCACAGGGATAGGGTCGGGCGATGTGCGTATGAAATCAATTGCTATAAACTCAACAAAGTGGTGCGCAAAACGCACCGCAAAGTGAGGATAGATGCGCCATCTCAAGGATTTCGAATTCATCGAAGGGGTCGTTCGGGCGGGCTCCATCCGCAAAGCATCCGAAGACATGAACATCACTGCCTCGGCGCTCAATCGACGGATCAACAAATTCGAGGAAGAGTTTGGCTATGAGATCTTCGAACGGCTTCCTCGCGGTGTGCGCCTCAATCCGGCAGGCGAGATGTTGATGCAGCATATTCGGACCCAAAATTCCGACTTTGCGCGCCTGAAATCGCAGGTCGCCGATCTCTCCGGCGTACGGCGCGGCCATGTATCCATTGCCTGCTCGCAGGCGCTATTACCCTATTTCCTGCCCCGCGAAATCGCCCGATACCGCAGCGAACATCCCGGCGTGACATTCTCGGTCAACGCCCGCGATCGCGTCGCCGCCGAACGCGAGTTGGCCGAGTTTGCAAGCGATCTCGTGCTTGTTTTCGAACCCCTGACGATGGTGGATTTCGAAGTGATCCATGCCAGCACCCAGCCCATACATGTGGTGATGCGCGCCGATCATCCGCTGGCCCAAGACGATCAAGTCCGATTGGGAGACGCCTTGCAATTCCCCCATGTTGCCCCCTCGGATAAATATGCTGTCCGGGTCCTGATGGATCATGCGGTCCGGCGGCTGTCTTCTGCAAAGATCAATCCACTCATTGAGTCCGACAGCTACGACTTCATGCGGCACTATGGAACAAACGAAGACCTCATCAGCTTCCAGTTCCCGATCGGGCTGTCTTTGACGCCCGAAACGGGTCTTGTCTCAAGGCCTTTGTCAGAACGCGATGTCGCCCCGGGCAACTTGTTTCTGGGGCAGTTGCGCGGGCGGACGCTGCCCGTTGCCTCGGCGCGCTTTGTGCGTGAATTGGTGCGCAAATTGAATGTTTTGTACCCGTAGCTGACGCATATAGGTACTATTCCGTGTCGCCGTAGAAACCCGCTCTTTCTGCGATAAGGGCAACCGGCCCGCCGCCATCGGGCCCCTGATGCTCTGCCCCACCAGACACATAGAGATCCGCACGTCCGACCAATCCACCGAGCGCGCCCCCAACCATGGCGCGCGCATGACGCGTGGAGGAGATATCACTGTCATTCAGCATCGTGTGCCGGGCCCCTCGGATCAGCCCGCCGCTCGACGCTTCGGCCTTTGCAAACAGCGCCCGCAAGACACTGCTTCGGCCAATATCCATGCGCGCCATGGCCGCGCGTACGGATGCGGTATCAATCGCGTCCATCATCACAGCATGATCCACGAGCAACGGCCCCGACCAAGCGGGACTCATCCCCAGTACAAGCACCTCATGCCCCATCAGCTCGACCCCGGCAGAAGTGCTCGCGCGGCGCGACCAAACGGATTTGTCCTCCTCCGCAAGGGCGCGTTCCGCCGTGGCCGCATCAACCTCGCCTAAGGCCAGCGCAATGCCCAGCGCCGAGGCCCCACGCGACAGCCCCATCGACTTCAGGGTGTCACGGGTCTGCGTTGCCTTCGGGGAGGTCGCGATGCGCGCGCTGGTCAGCAGGGGGCATTTGATCTGCACAAAGTGCACATCGCTGGTTGTGGCGATGCCTGCGGTCTGAATGGCAGAGCGCACGGCCTCGGCCACACATGTGATCTGCGCGAAGGTGCCGATTTCATGGGGCAAAAGATCTCGTGTGATCGTTGCCCCCAAGGCCAAAGCCGGCCCCGTGCCCTCCTCTTCCAACATCTCAAAGGTTACGAGGTGGGGCGAGAGCCCCCCTTCAGTGCCCCCAGACATGACCATCGTCACATTTTCAGCCGCCGGACCAAGACACATTTTCAGCGCAGAAACAGCGAAGGCCCGGGTAAAATCATTGACGCAACCATTGCCCTCGGTCTTGCCCAGAATGGCGCGCAGGCATGTCGGATCCAGCGCCCCGGTTGCGATCAGTTGCTGCAAACCGGACACATCATCGGGCGCGCTTGTCGGGATGACATGGATGCGGGCGCGCGGCATGCTTTAGCTCCGACGCGGGCGATAGGCAGCCGAGGGCCCATGACAGCGCACGATATCAGGCGCACTGGTGATCTGCTGCGCGGCAGCGAGCCCTGCGCTGCGCAGACTCTCTGCGTCCCAGCCCACCGGCTGGCCCCCTGCCATGCACAGCTGGCCATCGATCACGACAGCCTCGACCTGATCCCGGTTGTAGTAGCGCACCAGTTCCCACTCAAAATCGTGACTGGGCAAACATTCCGGCGCCATCATATCGAGCACCAGAAAATCCGCCGCCTGCCCGACTTGAAGGGCACCGTGATCGCCCGCGCTTCCCGTCGCCTCCGCCCCCTGTGACGTGATTGCGTCTACCCATATCCAAGCCGCCCCACAGGAAAAATCAGCCACAGGCAAGCCGTGTTCGATGCGCTGGCAGGCCTCGGCTGCTGCAAGGTTCTTGAACCCGTCCGCAGAGGTTGTATCCGAGCCGATCCCGAACCGCACATTGCGCTGTGCAAATCGCATTGCCGGGGCGACGGCATTGCCCTTCCACATGCTTGCCAGCGGATTATAGGACGTGGCCGTGCCACTCTCGATGATCAGCTCTATTTCGGGCTCGGAGACCAGGGTGGTGTGATGCAAGAGCACATGCGGGCCCAGAACATCATACTTGTGCAGCAACTCGATCGGCCGCATGCCATGCTGCAGGATACATTCATGCACCTCGGGGAAATGCTCATTCGAATGAATTTGCAGCAGTATTCCTTTCTGGGCGCACAGCGCGGACAGCTTGGCCAGCGTTTCCGGCGTGTTTCCCATGAAGGAGCTGCAACACACAGAAGGCGCGATCCGCTCATAGGCAGCGCAATCGTCGATATGCGCAAGGATCACCGCCTCAATCTCAGACCAGGTCTTGTTGCCATGGCCTGTGCCAATCTCACCTGAAAACTCGTCGAGTCCGCAGGCAGATACCAGGCGGATGCCCGTCTCCTGTGCAGCCCGGTGCACGCCAGCATTCTTGTCCAGACCGTTCAGGCCATAGGTGACCACTTTCGTGAAACCGCCCCGCAAGGCTTCCCAGAACGCCCATTTGGCCGACAGGTAGCACTGGGTCTCATCCATGTCGCGCTCCATCGGATGCCAGATCCGACGCCAGATCTGCGCGGGCTCCCCTCCGATCAGCGCTTTGCCAAAGATCTGTCCCACATGCGTATGCGCATCGACAAACCCCGGTATGATTGCCCGCCCGGGCAAGGCAACGGCCTGCGGAAACTCAGACACCGGGCCCAGCCCAGTGATCCGCGTGCCCTCAACACGCATTGCCCAATCCCGCTGAACACCGTCAGGGGTAAGCATAACTTCAGGGGCCAGCGTGGCGCCGCCCTCGGCGAATAGGGCTTTATGATCCATAAAGTCGTCGGACGGCCCGCTCAGGCCGCCCGCTCCTGTTCAAATGTCTGACTTAGTCGAGTGTGATGCGGCTGGCATCCACCGCAGCCAACGGACCGGTTGCGAGATAGCCCTTGAGCATCTCACGCGAGGGCTCTGCGTCCACCATGCCCTTGCCGACAACCCAGTTGGCCTGCACTTCGAGGATGTCGAGCAGCCCATTGGCCAGGCCCACCTCGTATTCTGCCTCTGCAAACTTGGTTTTGATGGTTTCCATCGACAGCACCCCTTCTGTGGCTTCCGCCAAGGCTTCCATGGCTGCATCAGGATTGGTTTTGATGAAGTCTTCGGCCTTGATCAAAGCGCGCACGAAGCCCTCCAACTCATCGGAGCGATCGTTCAGCATCTCTGGGGTCGCGGACAGAACAAACCAGGCGATATAGGCATCACTCCGGTACTCGCGGTAGTCATCCCCCAATGCCTTTTCGGCGGCGGGGTAGAAGTCTGGGAACATGATACCAGCATCGATGTCACCCCGCGCCAGTGCAGGCACGATGTCTGGCGGCGCCACGTTGATCACCTCTGCGTCCACACCGAACTTCTCGATCAGGGCCTCGGTGAAGAACTCTGTGTTAGAGCCCTTGGTGGTGCCGATTTTCTTGCCGGACAGGCTGCTGGGATCTTCAAAGCCGATCGACCCCTTGGAGATCATGCGGTTTGCCGTGTAGCGCGACAGGGTTGTGAACGTGCCAAACGGCTGTTCGCGCAGCGAGGCAATTGACACCGGGTATTCCGCCATGAAGGCAACATCCAGCTGCCCGCCAATCAGAGCTTCCAGAGCGCGGCGCCCGGATGTGAATCTGACGGTTTCCAATTCGATGCCTTCGTCAGCGAAATACCCCTCTGACATGGCCACCACGATGGGCAATGTCTGCAAGTTGGGCGCTGTGCCGAGGGTGATCTTGTCTGCATAGGCAACCGCCGTGCCCAAGACCAATGCGCTGACCGCGCCCGTTATCGACTTCAAGAACATGGTTCACTCCTTTTCGTGTTCAGTCTCGCTTTGCTTTCAATCTTCGTGGCGCAGTAGCCCAAGCAGCTGGCTGCGCAGGGTCAAAAACGCATCACCCATCCGGTCGACAGGGCGGGGGCGTTCAAGGGAAACAGGGACTTTCTCGATGATGCGGCCCGGGCCGGGCGACATGACGTAGATCACGTCAGCCAAACGCAGGGCTTCGTCCACATCATGGGTGACAAACAGCACTGTCTTGCGCCGTTTCATCCAAATGCCAGTCAGCAACTCGTGCATGCGCAGCCGCGTCTGGGCATCAAGCGCGCCGAAGGGTTCATCCATCAGCAGAACGTCCGGGTCCGCCGAGAGGGTGCGCGCGATGGCAACGCGCTGCTTCATGCCGCCTGACAGCTGGCCGGGATACTTCATCGCGTGATCGCTCAGCCCAACCTCGGCCAGCGCGGCCATCGCCCGATCCCGCCGTTGCTGCTTCGACAGGCGAAACCGTTTCAGCGCGAACTCCACATTGCCGCGGGCGGTGAACCACGGAAACAGGGCAAAGTTCTGGAAAATGACCCCCACGCTCGGATGCGGAACGCTCACCAGCCGGCCATCCACTTGGACGCTGCCTTCGGTCGGGGGCGTAAATCCCGCAACGGCATTCAGCAGGGTCGACTTGCCACAGCCGGATGGGCCGATGAGGGCTGTGAATGTTCCCGGTTCAAGGTTGAGGTCTGTCGGGGCGAGGGCAACGGTTTGGGCATCACCTTTTCCAAACACAACAGACAGGCCCGCAATCCGCACGCGCCCCTTTCCAGGCACGCTTGAACTTGGCGTGTCCAACGCACCGGTCAGGTTGTTATCTCTCACTTCTTCAGGCAGCATCGCACCACGTCCCGTTGTGATGGATCGAGCCTAGCCCCAAGTAAGCGGTGCATTGTGCTGCTAAATAAATGTCGCAGCGCTGCATTCCTTGCACCGCACCGTCAGACCGGAAACCTCTGGATTAATTCGGCACCGAAGGCGGGCTGGACTGCCTCATATTTGGGCAGAGCCAATTCAAACGCTCTGAGCGACAAGAAATTGACATACGAAAATTTCAGCAATCCACACCGCTGCTAGCCTGATAACGCACAAAAAGAGGAGCAGCCAATGACATCCAAGGACCTCGACTTTGCAAAACCGCTGTTTTCGATTCTCTTTGTCATCGCTGTTTGGCAGGCCGCACATACCTTCGGCCTGACCAACCGAAACCTGTTCCCCGGCCCGTGGGAAGTGGCCACCGCGTCGGTGAAACTATTCAACGACGGGGTCATGATGAAAGACCTCAAAACATCCGTGTCGCGGGCGGTTGTTGGCTTTTCTATTGGGGCCTCACTGGGGATCCTGGCAGGCATCTTGACGGCGCGTGTCGCACTCGTCCGGCTGGCCGTGTATCCGTTCTTTAACATTCTGCGCCCGATCCCGGCGATCGCGTTGGTGCCGATTGCCATCGTATGGTTCGGCATCGGAGAAGAATCGAAGTACTTTGTGATTGCCTACACGGTTTTTCTGGCCGTCTGGCTGGCGACCCATCACGGGATGGAGCACGTGCCCGAGACATATATCCGCGCCTCCCGCTCTCTTGGGGCGCCGTGGTGGCGCGAATTCTTCGAGGTCGTGGTGCCCGCCGCCGCGCCCCATATCTTTGCCGGCCTGCGGTTTGGCGCAGCCCTGTCATTCCTCAGCCTTGTAGCGGCAGAACTTACCGGCTCATCGGCTGGAATTGGCTATAGGCTGGAAGAAGCCCGACAGTATTTCCAGGTAGACCGCATGTTTGTCGGGCTGATCCAACTGGGCTTGCTGGGCGCCGCCCTCGATGCGTTTTTCGTGTTTGCAAGCAAGCGCATCGTGCACTGGGAAACCACGTGATCCCGTCAGGAGGCGCCAAGGAACACCACGGGCTGTGACCACACAAGCAACACCACACAGCCCTCCTTGCTGATCACACTATGCTGGCTGCCGGGGCCGTTGATCACCACGTCCCCGGCGACAAATGTCGCGGTCTCATCGCTTTGCGCTCCGTCGAGTACCAAAATCATCTCCACATCGGGATGCATGTGCAAAGGCACGGACGCCCCCGGGCGGTAACGCAGCACTGCGATGCCAGGGGTGCCCTTGCGCAGCCAGGCGATATCGATCCCTTCGCGAAACGGATCAAAGCGCAGATCACGCCACCCTCCGGCGAGAAGTTTGGGGATATGCAGCATCTCAGACATCCAAAGCCGCGAGGATCGCATCGGTTGTGGACACCCATCCGACGAGCGCGCCTTGCGCAACAACCATCTCGAGCGTTGCCGCTTTGAACTGCGGAAAATAGCTTTCGGTCGCATCGCTGGCGAGCACACAGTCAAAGCCTCGGTCATTTGCCTCACGCATGGTGGTTTGCACACACACCTCGGTGGTCACGCCCGCCAGCACCAGTTGCCGCACGCGGCGGTTGACAAGCTGCGCTTCAAAATCGGTGCGCGTGAATGCCCCTTTGCCCGGCTTGTCGATCACGCGCTCTGTCGGCAATGGGGCCAATGCGGGCACGATCTCGGCCCCCGGCTCACCGGCCACAAGCAGACGCCCCATGGGCCCCATATCCCCAATCCTGCGATCTGGCGCGCCCCGATCGCGTTTTGCGTCTGTCAGATCGGAAAGGTCAGGTCGATGGCATTCCCGCGTGTGAAACACGGGCAGCCCTGCCCTGCGAAACCCCGCCAGAAGGCGCGCCACTGTGGGCACGATCGCCCCTAAACGGGACACGTCATTGCCAAGGCTTTCGCCAAATCCACCGGGAAGAATGAAATCGCACTGCATGTCGATAATGACCAATGCCAGCCCATCGCGCTGGCAAGGAAAGTCAAAGGGGGTTGCCTCAATCAGCACAGGCAGCGCTGGGAATGCTGTCGGACAGGCACAGGCTCATACGAGGCCCGCGATCAGCGTTTTGCTGTCGGCAACGGCTCCGAAGACACCGCCCTGCATCGTGACCATCTTGATCGCCGCGTCGTGGTTGCCCTTATCCGTCGCCCCGCAGCAATCCTCCAGGACCACGCATTCAAAGCCCCGGTCATTTGCCTCGCGCATCGTAGTGGACACGCAGACATCCGTTGTGATGCCACAGATCACCAGATTTTCGATCCCGCGCATACGCAGGACCATCTCCAGATCCGTCGCGCAAAAGCTGCCCTTCCCTGGTTTGTCGATGATGGTTTCACCCGCGTGCGGGTAAAGCTCTTCGATAATGTCCCAGCCGGGCTCACCTCGGACAAGGATTTTGCCGCACGGGCCAGGATCACCAATGCCTGCGCCGATCTGTTGACTGCGCCAGCGCTTGTTGGCGGGCAGATCGCTCAAGTCGGGGCGGTGCCCTTCACGGGTGTGCAGGATGTGATAACCCTTGGCCCGCATGGCCTCGAGCACGGTTTTGATCGGCTGGATGGGCGCGCGGGTCAGCGACAGATCATAGCCCATCGCATCGACATAACCGCCTTTGCCGCAGAAATCGGTCTGCATGTCGATGATGATCAGTGCCGTATTCTCCGGGCGCAGATCCCCGTTATACGGCCATTTGTAAGGTGTGCTCTCGATCGTGTTCATCGCGCGAATTCCCGGGCCTACTGCAAGCGGAGCGCAGCGTGCACGCGCGCGCCGTCCGTAAAATTGTTCCTGCTAAAAGTAAGGAGCAGGAAGCGTGCTGACATCTGCTCAATTTCTGCCAGAGCTATGAAAAAAATGCACCGCTCAGTGAAAATCCGCCAGCATCAACCATCCCTGTGATGCCCGCCCCCCACTTTGGCGACACATCCCCCAGCCTGCCCGCCGCTGTGCCCCACTGCCAGAGCGGAGAGCAACGAAAAAGGGCGGCCACTGGGGCCGCCCTTTCTAGGAGATTAAGCAAAAATCAGGTGATGCGCTGCAGAAGATCGTCGAGGCTCTTCTTTGCATCGCCGTAGAACATCCGCGTGTTGTCCTTGAAGAACAGCGGGTTCTCAATGCCGGAATAGCCTGTGCCCTGCCCCCGCTTGGAGACGAACACCTGCTTTGACTTCCAGCATTCCAGAACCGGCATACCGGCGATGGGGCTGTTCGGGTCGTCCTGCGCGGCCGGGTTGACGATGTCGTTGGAGCCGATGACGATCGAGACATCCGTTTCCGGGAAATCATCGTTGATCTCATCCATTTCCAGCACGATGTCGTAAGGCACTTTGGCTTCGGCCAGCAGCACGTTCATGTGCCCGGGCAGACGGCCCGCAACGGGGTGGATTGCAAAGCGCACCTCCTTGCCCTTGGCACGCAGGCGGCGCGTCAGCTCGGCCACGTTCTGCTGGGCTTGCGCCACAGCCATGCCGTAGCCAGGGATGATCACGATGCTGTCGGCCTCATCAAGGGCTGCAGCCACACCATCCGCATCAATGGCAACCTGTTCGCCCTCAACGGCCATCTGCTCGCCAGAGGCACCGCCAAAGCCGCCCAGGATCACCGATACGAAGGCCCGGTTCATCGCCTTGCACATGATGTAGGACAAGATCGCACCGGACGAGCCCACGAGCGCACCCACAACAATCAGCAGGTCATTACCCAGCGAGAAGCCGATGGCCGCAGCAGCCCAGCCTGAATAGGAGTTCAGCATCGAGACGACCACGGGCATATCCGCGCCGCCGATCCCCATGATCAGGTGATAGCCGATGAACAGCGCCGCAAGCGTCAGCAGAACCAGCGTCCAGCTGCCGGCTCCGTTCAGATACATCAGCATCAACAGAACCGAGAGCGCCGCCGCAGCCGCGTTCAGCAGGTGCCCACCGGGCAATTGCTTTGCTGCCGAGTCCACTTTGCCTGCCAGCTTGCCATAAGCGATGACGGAGCCCGTGAAGGTCACCGCACCGATCCATACACCCAGCACCAGCTCGACGCGCAGAATGGTGATCTCAATCGGGGTCTTTTTAGCGACAAGGGCTGCAAAGGTGCCGGTGATCTCACCGTCACCTGCCTTCATTGCCTCAACACCGAGGATCGTCAGATCCGCGTTGAAGCCGACGAAAACAGCCGCCAGACCGACGAGCGAGTGCATGATCGCCACCAGCTCTGGCATTTGTGTCATCTGCACCTTGGTGGCCAGTTGGTAACCCACGCCCGCGCCCAATCCGATCAGGATAAGGGATGCCAGCCAAAGCCCTTGGCCCGGCCCTGTCAGAGTGGCGATAACCGCAATGGCCATGCCGACGATGCCGTACCACACTGCGCGCTTGGCGCTTTCCTGCCCGGACAATCCGCCCAGCGACAGGATGAAGAGAACGGCGGCCACCACATAGGCCGCAATGGTAAATCCGAAGTCCATTAACCCTGCCCCTGCTTACGATTTCTGGAACATGGCGAGCATGCGCCGTGTCACAAGGAAGCCACCAAAGATGTTTACGGCCGCCATGAAGATACCAGCCGCCGCCAGTACCGTTACGAGGTACGAACTCGATCCCACCTGGATCAGCGCACCCAGAATGATGATCGACGAAATCGCGTTGGTCACCGCCATCAGCGGCGTGTGCAGGCTGTGTGCCACGTTCCAGATCACCTGGAAGCCAATGAACACGGACAGCACGAACACGATGAAGTGCTGCATAAAGCTTGCAGGCATGCCCGGGATCGCACCCAGCCCGAGGATCAGCGCCGCACCGGCCACCAGCATGGTCACCTGCGAGCGGGTCTGGGCTTTGAAGGCAGCCGCCTCCTCAGCCTTGAGTTCCTCTGGAGTTTTTTCCTTGGGCTTTTCCTGGCTCTTGGCCGCGATCGCCGCAACTTTGGGCGGCGGCGGCGGGAAGGTGATCGCCCCCTCATGGGCAATCGTTGCGCCCCGGATCACATCATCTTCCATGTCATGGTTGATGACCCCGTCCTTTTCAGGCGTCAGGTCCGCCATCATGTGGCGAATGTTGGTGGCATAGAGCGTCGAAGACTGCGTCGCCATACGCGAGGGGAAGTCGGTGTAGCCGATGATGGTCACACCATTTTCGGTGACGATTTTTTCGTCCGCCACGGTGAGCTTGCAGTTGCCGCCACGCTCAGCGGCGAGGTCCACGATCACCGAACCCGGCTTCATCGACGCCACCATATCGGGCGTCCATAGCTCAGGCGCTTCCCGGTTGGGGATCAGCGCGGTGGTGATCACGATATCGATGTCGGGTGCCAACTCGCGGAACTTGGCAAGCTGGGCTGCCGCAAATTCAGGGCTCGACACAGAAGCGTATCCGCCTGTGGCCGCGCCATCCTGCTGCTCCTCTTCAAAGTCGAGGAACACGAACTCCGCGCCCATCGATTCGACTTGCTCTGCCACTTCGGGGCGGACGTCGAAGGCGTAAGTGATGGCGCCGAGGCTGGTGGACGTGCCAATCGCGGCAAGGCCGGCCACGCCGGCGCCCACAACAAGCACCTTGGCAGGCGGCACTTTGCCCGCGGCTGTCACCTGCCCGGTAAAGAACCGGCCAAAGTTGTTGCCGGCCTCAATTACCGCACGGTATCCCGCGATATTGGCCATGGAGGACAGGGCGTCCATCTTCTGGGCCCGGCTGATCCGGGGCACCATATCCATCGCGACAACCGTGGCGCCCGTTTCCTTTGCCCGCTCCATCAGATCGCCATTGGCGGCCGGATAGAAGAAGGAAATCAACGTTTTGGAGTCGTCAAGATAGGCAATCTCGGCCTCCTCAGGCGGCCGCACCTTGGCGATCACGTCAGAGGCTGCAAAGAGGGCCGCGCCATCTGGCACAACCTCGACACCCGCCTCCGCATAGGCGGTATCGGTGAAGCCGGCCATGGCGCCCGCACCGCTTTCAACAACGCATTCATGCCCCAGCTTTTGCAGCTGGCGCGCTGAATCAGGGGTCAGCGCGACGCGCGCTTCTCCCTCAAACAATTCCTTAGGCGCTCCGATTTTCACGTGCTTCATCCCCTTGTGTAATCTTATGCGGTTGCTGAAAGGTCGCCCTTCCGCTGCGCGTTCTCTAACAGCGCTCTATAACGAACCTCAACCGCAAGTGGTGTATGTTTACGCTCACAGTCACCCAAAGGCCTGCGGTGACCGTTTCTCCTGTTGCATGCCGCATTTTTCGGCAGTGCGTTTTTTCCTCTTCCAGAGTGAAGCTGCAGCGCAGCACAAACCATTTGGCTGCGAAATAATCAAAAAGTTAGGCGGGGAAAAGAGCAATAATGATACTTTCCTGACGTCACGTGCAGTATACTTTGGCATGCGGGCCAGAACGCGCTGTACGGCTTGCGCAATCGCAGCTCCGCTGCCAATGATATCCCATGGAACAGACACAGTTTTTGCAGGGGCGCCACGCCCTGATCACCGGTGGAGGCACAGGGATTGGCCTTGCCATCGCTCAGGCGCTTGCCAGCGCTGGGGCACAGGTCACGATCACAGGACGCAGGTTGGATGTGCTTGAGAGCGCAGCTCAAGCTCAGGATAACCTGTATCCGCTCGCCATGGATGTGGCAGAACCCGACAGCGTTTTGCAGGGCATCGAGGCTGCACGCACCGCCCGGGGCCCCATCAGCATCTGCGTGGCCAATGCCGGCATTGCCGAAGGGCGCTCGATCGCCAAGACGGACCTCGCCTTTTGGCGCAAGGTCATGGCGATCAATCTTGATGGCGCTTTTCTGACGCTGCAGGCCTGCCTGCCTGACATGAAATCCTGCGGTTGGGGCCGTGGCATTGCCATCAGCTCCATCGCGGGGCTGCGCGGGCTAAAGGGCGCCGCGGCCTATACTGCGTCAAAGCATGGCATGATCGGCCTCGTGCGCGGCTTGGCCGTCGACTATGTGGAAGCGCCCTTCACCTTCAACGCCATCTGCCCGGGCTATGTGGACACCCCCATCGTCACGCGCAACACCACCTCCATCGCCGAACGCGCCGGGATTTCAGAGGAAGCCGCGCGCAATCTGATGATCAAGACAAACGCCCACAAGCGCCTGATTGAACCAGAAGAAGTGGCTGCCTCAGCGCTGTGGCTGTGTAGCCCGGGATCTGAAAGCATCAACGGCCAATGCATCGAGATCGCCGGCGGGCAGATCTAAGAGATCAGTGCGCGCCAGACCACGCGCTGCCAGGCCCTGCGACGACAAAGCGGGGCCTGCACCGCTCTATAACAGGTGCTCAGCGTAATCCGACACCAGCAGATGGACCGGGTCGGCATCTTCTTCGACATCAGAGAACCGTCCGATTGGGGCGCGGAAGATATTGTCTGTCTCATCGTCATTCACAGTAGAGACCTCACCAATCAGCACATCCCCGCCCTCGCCCCAAAAGGCGTGCCAATCGCCGGGCATCAAGGTCACGCTTTGCCCGGGCGCGAGGCACAGCCGTGTTCCCGGCCCGTAATCCCGTGCCACACCATCGCAGTACACCGTTCCGCCTGCGTTTTCATCAAACCCGCCCGCATCGTCAGAGCCATAGAGCTCTACGATCAGATTTGCCCCGCCGCGGTTGATAATGTCTTCTGCCTTGAGGAAATGCGTATGCATCGGGCTCAGCTGGTTTTCCTTTGAAATCAGCAGCTTTTCAGCGTAGCACATGCCTTTGCCTGCATTGAGGTCGGCCAGCCGCCCGTTGCGCAGGGTAAATAGCACAAGGCCCATCTCATCGAAGCGGCCTTCCCCGTAATCGGTGATATCCCACCCGCAGCGGGCATCGATCAGATGCTTTGCCGCTGTCTTGCGCGCAACGAACTCTTCAGGGCTCCAATCCGCAAAGGGGGGCAGTACAAATCCGTGCTGCGCGATGAAGGCGCGAGAGTCCGCCAGGATGTCGTTGATGCGCGACCGCTTCATGGGGACCTCCGGTGGTATCTTCATGTTGCCAAAGTCTTAGAGACACCGCATCGCAAAGTCGAGATGGCACCGGGTCAGGCGAATTTCAAAACCTGCGGCACCTTCCCGTTTGCCCAAGCCTGCAGGGCTGCGCCGAATGCCTCAAACAAGGGTTTCGACACGGGGTCTTCGCCCGCGCGGTATTCCGGGTGCCATTGTACCGACAGGGTGAAACCCGGCGCATCCTTGATGTAGATTGCCTCTGGCGTGCCGTCGGGCGCATAGCCGTCTACAATCACCCGCGGTCCAGCAGTTTTGATGCCCTGCCCGTGGAGGGTGTTCGTCATAACTTCTTCGGCCCCAAGCACTCGGTGGAAGGGCCCATCCTGCGTAAAGCGCACCGTGTGGCGCAGGGCAAACTTCTCTTCCAGCGTGCCATCGGGCGGCATCCGGTGGTTCATGCGCCCGGGCAAATCGCGAATTTCGGGGTACAGGGTGCCCCCCATCGCAACGTTCACCTCTTGAAAGCCCCGGCACACCCCCATGAAGGGTTGCCCGCGCGCAACCAGCGCCCGGATCAGAGGCAGAGCAACGGCGTCGCGGTCCCGGTCAAACGTGCCGTGCGCCTCGGTTTCAGCCTCGCCGTATTCTTCGGGATGCACGTTGGGGCGTCCGCCCGTGAACAAAAACCCGTCACAGATTTCCACGAGGTCTTCCACGCTGACATAGTCAGGATGGCTGGGCACGATCATCGGCACGGCGCTGGCCACATGGGCAATTGCCGCGGAATTCATCGTTCCGCTGGCATGAACGGGGTACTCGTCACCGATCAGGTAGTGGTTGCCGATAATTCCAACGACGGGGCGGGCCATGCTGTGCTCTCTGTAAAGATATGCCGGCAAAAGCCAGCGATTCATAGCATCCTACACGCCGCGCCTTACCCGGTCGATAAGACGCAAGCGCACGGGCACCCTGCATCCTTGTGAAGCTCCGTGGTGCCTCCGGCCCCGGCTTGCAGCGGCCCGCCCAGCCGTTCGTTCAGCCCCCGTCAGCCACTGCGGGGCCTGTTTCGAGCATCCAGGTGCCCGTTGGCCAGAAGGCATGAAAGGCAAAGGCAAACATGACATCATGGGCGACATCACGGCCTTCGGCGTCGCGCACCCGGATCATGCCCACATCCCGCCCCTTTGCGATGCTTTCGGTATCAAGCGCAGAAGCCGCGCCAGCAGCCCAGGTCAGCGTCAAACCCTCTTCGGTGAGGGTCGGGGTTTCACGCAGACGGGTGACCGGCCAGGCCTTGTCGCCAACGCGCACCACCCGGACCAACGGGGAAATGTCGAAGGGCGGGTTTTCTCCGGAATAGAGAAACGGCCGGGCCGACGTATCATAGCCCCTGTAGGGATTTATCCCGTAAGCCCTTGGATAGCCCGGCTGATTCATCACTTGCCCTTCCGGATTGCGGGCTGCAAAGGCCTCCCAGCTTTCCATCCAACTGGGCAGAGCCTGCAACTTTGCGCCTGTGAATGCCCCGACAATGCCTTCGCCGGTGGCCTGCTGCCACCAGCTTTCGGTTTGGTGGTCATACATTACCATGTCGGAGTTGCGCAGCTTGCCAGAGACACCAAAGCTCAGAATGTCCTCCTGCACCTGCCGGTCAAAGACGATCCCCGAATTGCACAGCGGGCAAAAGGTAACAGCGATCGGCCTGTCCCCGACGCTGTCATTGACGATCTCGTGCCATGTCAGATAGCGCAGGGGATAGGCCCGTGCCGGCGCCCCCTCGATTTCGACTGTGATGACAGGCTCCCGGTCGGCGAGGCGCGTTTCTTCGGACACGGGAAGAAAGCTCGGATCAGAAAGGGCCGGAATGCCATCTTTGGGCGGGCCGCCCGACAGGATTTCAACCCAGCTGTCCACGGATGTCGTCTCAAAATCCGTGCGGGGCCATTCATATTGCCAGAACTCAGGCGAGGCAGATACGCCCCCGCCAAAACAGGTCAGGGCAAGTGACAACGCGCTGGCGATCAGAGTGTGGCGGGGCATGGCATTTCTCCGTTTCAGTGCAAAGAAACCATGCCAAAGGAGACTGCATCCGCATATCCCCTGTCACGCAAGGGTGATCACCCGTCACAGATGCCGAAGATAGTGCCGCGCGGGATGCAGCGACGAAAGGCCCAGGGCCACGCCCTGCCCTGCCAACCACCGCCTACCAGTGGGCTGTTTCCTTTGTATATTTTGATCTTTAACCGGTGCCAAATCTACGGATCGTCTACCGAACGCACTTCGCGTGCCGGATTGCCTGCAACGATCATCCGCGGCGCGACATCTTTCGTAACAATTGAGCCTGCAGCGACGACAGCGCCTTCTCCGATCGTCACTCCCGGCATGATGATTGCCCCGGCGCCGATCCAAGCATGTTGTCCGACCGTAATTGGCAAAGCGTAGTTTACGACCCGAAACGGAAGGGTGTCGCCCTCCTGTGGGGGTTGGAACCGGTCTTCGGGCCGAACGGGATGCGTGTCGGTGATAAATTGGACATTAGGCCCAACGGCAACAAAATCACCCAGTGTTATTGTATTTGCGTCGAGAAATGTGGCGCCGTAATTTACGAAAGTCCACTTCCCAAGCTTTACATGTCGCCCGTACTGGATGGTGAAAGGCGAAAGAACCAGAGAGGGGCCACTCCCTTCTGCAAACAGGTCTTTGGCCGCCTCAATACGTGCCGGAAAGTCTTCGTTGGAGATCGCATCCAGCCGCGCTTTGGCCTTGCTCGCTTTGGATTTCAGTTCGAATAGAAAGGGGTCGGCCCCATTGTGATGGCGACCAGCCAACATGTCGTCGTAATTTTTGTTGGTCATGAGAGGCATATCTCCACAAAGAAATACGATGCGCACCAACCACTATTTCACTTGTTTCTGAAATCGACCAGCGACTGTTCAATAAAACGCGATCCACAGCGCTCGCTCCCAGACCAGCGCTTGCCCCGCATAGCAGCCACCAGATGAATGTGCAGCGGATGTGGTCTTGGACCGGTAACAAAATTGGCTCCACCTTTTCGGGTGGAGCCAACGAATATTCGATAAAGTGTCATCAGACACCGTCTGCGAAACAGACACCCCAGCGCGGTTCCCACCGCTGGCTGTAACAGGCGACAGGGTGCGCCTATTTCTTGACGCGGACAGTGTCCATCACGTCGGGCAGGCTTGTCACAGTGCCATTGGGCCCGTCACCGCGTTTGATCTGATCAACCACATCCATGCCCTCAATCACGCGGCCAACAACAGTGTACTGACCGTTCAAAAAGTAGCCGGGCTCAAACATGATGAAGAACTGCGAGTTCGCAGAGTTCGGATTGCTGGAACGCGCCATGCCAACAATCCCCCGGTCAAAGGGAATATCAGAGAATTCAGCGGGCAGATCCGACAGCGAAGAACCGCCCATGCCTGCGCGGCGTGTGTCGCCACCCACAAGGCCAAACTCCACGTCGCCCGTCTGCGCCATGAAGCCTTCGATCACCCGATGGAACACTACCCCGTCATAGGCCTGCAGGCGCGCCAAAGTGGTCAACTGCCCCACATGCAGCGGCGCCACATCTTCAAAGAGATCGATAAGCACCGTTCCATTGGCCTCACCCGACACTGTGATTTCGAGATTCGGCCCAGGCCCGTCCTCAACAGATTGCGCAAGGGCAGGAAAAGCGGCAACGACGAAGGCCATGGTCAGGCGGAAGATACGCATTCTTGGTGTCCTTTGTGAAATCCGTTACCACGTGCCTAGCAAACCCCACACAGCAAGTGCAATCACTCGCGGCACAATGATCGTTCGCAATTTTGTCAGATGCTTGGCTTTGCGCATTCCCGGCTAGCGGGCCACATGCGCATGGCCCACCGCAGGGGGGCTACTCCAAAGGGGGCGTTCCGCTGCAACGTCATGCGCCGTGTGTCGCTCAACGCTGTAGATGCGGCGGGTAAATGGCCCCGCCACATCTGTTTTTGGGGCAGCTCAATCGCCTGCTGTCTCTTTCGGGCAGATTACCGACGCCTACGGGACTGCCCCCTTCTGCTTAAATCCGAACACTTGTTCTGGCTTGGCAAATCATCTTCTTTTTTTAGGGTTGGATCACGCCTCTTACGGGACATTCCAGCCCACGCACGCTACCAAAGATGAACCGATGGTCACCGCTTCACGCAGCCCGCTCATTTCACCCAAAACAAGACCAATAATCCCGCAAACAAACCCTGAGCACTTGTGCCTAACGTGTTGCTGTGCATTCCCCTAACGAGGACAAATCATGAACCTTATCGGTCCCGCTACGAGATCGAGGCAGGGGAACTTCTCAAAAACGCATTTGTCACGGTGCGCCACTCCGCAGGGAATGCGGGTCAGGGTCAGACGCTCATTGTGTAGGTAGCTGAAGCATGAACCGCGCCGGCCTCGACCGCCCCATCGTGTTCCAGAACGAAAGGCAGAAACTGGCCTGCCTCAAGGTCATCCACCAAGGCGCCAGAAAGCATCGCGCAACGCGTCTAAAGGATATTAAAGTCTATGCTTCGACCTGATCCACTATATGCTCCTCGCAAGGTTGAATCCTTTAGTATTCATATGCTTCAACGGCTCTACATGGAACCAAATGTTATTTTATAACACCTTTTGAGAAGGGGTGGTCACCATGCTCGAGGATGAGTTGAAGCAATCTCTGGTGTTCGCATTGCGCAACGCCCGCACCCATCAAGCTACCAGCCTCATGGGCTTCAACCGAGTTGATTTTTTGCTCCTGCAGGCCCTGATCGAGACTGATGCGCCTTGGACAGTTGCCAGCCTTGCCCACTATATCCAGCAGCCAACGGCATCTGTGCAGCGCCGCCTGGAATCCTCCCTCGCATGTGGCACAGTTAATCGTGTCGGTGACAAAGGAATCGTGCTGACCAGAACGGCGCGGGAGGTCTTCAGCCAAGGCCTCCGCGAGCTTGCCAGAATTGTCGAAGGCCATCAGGCTGGCTTCTCTGAAGACATATTCGACGCGGCCGAGAAACGATCCAAAGCACTGGGCCTACCGCCCCCCAACCCCAAAGCCCTTCGCTTGAATTACCCTAGGTTGGACTTGTGAACGATAATTTCAGACGAAATTTCTACGACGGCATTCCAGTCTGAAGGCTTTGAGGTCAGGAACGGCCATGCCCATCATTACGATCCCAAAAGAAATGATGGCCATCCAAAGCATAATGAATGGCAGGGTTACCCAGTAGCAAAACCGCTGCTCACACAGGCCTTCGTGCGGCCCCGCTGCTGGAAACCGGGCGAGGTGGTCTCCATAAATTGCCCCATGAGATATATGCCTCCCCCAGCTCTTGGGGGGAGGCACACCGGCTCTAGCTGGTGGCATAGAAGGCGGTCTGGTGCCTTACTGAAATTAGCAAAAGCAACAACTTAGCCACACTAGGACAGATCAATCGTCTGCGGCAACTTTCATGGTGATCATCATGTCAGGCGCCGCAGGCGGCTCACCGCGGACAATGGCGTCCACATGCTCCATGCCGTCAATCACACGGCCATAAACGGTGTATTGACCGTTCAGGAAGTGGTTGTCGTTGAAGTTGATGAAGAATTGCGAATTGGCGCTGTCGGGGTTTGCCGAGCGGGCTGCGCCCAGAGTGCCGCGATCATGGGGCAGTTTGGAAAACTCGGCCGGCAGGTTTGGCAGGTCTGAGCCCCCCGTGCCCGCGCGACGGGTGTCCCCATCAGAGCGGCCATGGGCAACATCGCCGGTCTGGGCCATGAAGCCGTCGATCACGCGGTGAAAGACGACGCCGTCATAGGCGCCACCGCGGGCCAGTTCCTTGATGCGCTCGCAATGCAGCGGGGCAACGTCGGGCAGCAGTTCGATTGTCACGATGCCATTTTTCAACTCGATGAGGATGGTGTTTTCGGGATCCTTGATGTCGGCCATCTTTTGCGTCCTTTTTCTCTGGGCGATGCGATCTGTCGCGGCGGACACTAGACTGCGCTCTTGTCGAACGAAACCCCCTCGCGTTACCTGCCTCACAACACCGCAGCAACACCGCAAGGAGACCCCATGGGCTGGAACACTCTTGATGATATCGAACTGGCCGGGAAGATCGTGCTTGTGCGGGTGGATATCAACGTGCCCGTGGACGCGGGCCGGGTCATGGATGCCACGCGGATCAAGCGCATTGTGCCCACGATCAATGACATTCTCGCAAAGGGAGGCACGCCGGTGATGCTCGCGCATTTCGGACGCCCCAAGGGCAAGGTGGTGCCAGAGATGTCGCTGCGGACCCTGTTGCCCGCGCTCGAAGCAGAATTCGGCAAGCCGGTCACCTTTTTCGAGCGCCCCGCGCGCGCCGATCTAGACGCCCTGCCGGACGGCGCGATCGCCCTGCTTGAAAACACGCGCTTTACCGCGATGGAGGAAGCCAACGATCCCGAATTTGCCGCGTTTCTTGCCGCCCTTGGGGATGTCTACGTCAATGATGCCTTCTCTGCTGCGCACCGGGCCCATGCCTCGACCGAAGGCGTGGCTCGCCTTCTGCCCAATGCTGCCGGCCGCCTGATGCAGGCCGAGCTTGAGGCGCTCAATGCGGCGCTGGGGGCACCAAAGCATCCGGTGGTTGCCATCGTCGGTGGCGCCAAGGTGTCCACCAAACTGGAACTGTTGGCCAATCTTGTGTCGAAAGTGGACCACCTCGTGATTGGCGGCGGCATGGCCAACACGTTCCTGGCCGCCCAGGGCTTCGAGATCGGCACATCACTGGCCGAACGGGAGATGGCGGATACGGCGCGGGACATCTTGGCCCGCGCAGCGCAACAGAATTGCCAGATCATCTTGCCCGTCGATATCGTCGTTGCCTCAGAATTTGCCGCACACGCGCCCCACACTTTGCACCACGCACAAGATTGCCCGGCTGATGGAATGATTTTGGATGCCGGGCCCGCCACCGTTGCGCTAATCACCGACACATTGATGGCGGCCGAAACGGTTGTCTGGAATGGCCCGCTGGGTGCGTTTGAGTTGGCCCCGTTTGATGCGGCCACCGTGGCGGCGGCGCAGGCGGCCGCCTCGCTGACCCAAGATGGCCAGTTGATTTCTGTGGCAGGCGGGGGCGATACGGTCGCGGCGCTCAACCATGCGGGTGTCAGCGGCGACTTTTCCTACGTATCAACGGCCGGCGGGGCGTTCCTCGAATGGATGGAAGGCAAGACACTTCCCGGGGTTGCCGCGCTCGATTCCTGAGCAGCGCGAAGATGCTTTTACCACGTTAGCGCCATCAATATTGCCGAAGCCCAAACGCTTCGGTAAGCCCGGTACGACTTAAGCTTACATGTACCGGAGAGCAGTAATGGCCGCACAAACGCAAGCAGATCAAATTCGCAGCGCCGGTGGCTTCATTGCCGCGCTTGACCAATCCGGAGGCTCCACGCCCAAAGCTTTGCGCCTTTATGGGGTGGATGATGACGCTTGGGCCAATGAAGATGAGATGTTTGACCTGATCCACGCCATGCGGGCCCGCATCGTGGCGGCCCCGGCGTTTTCGGGCGCGCAGGTCATTGGCGCAATCCTCTTTGAGCAAACCATGGATCGCGATTTTGACGGCATGCCCGCCGCCGAGCATCTGTGGAACGTGCAAAATGTTGTGCCTTTCCTGAAGATCGACAAGGGCCTCGAGGATGAAACCCTCGGCGTCCAGTTGCTGCGCCCCATCCCCGGGCTCAAGGACACGCTGGCGCGGGCAACCGACAAAGGCGTTTTTGGCACCAAGGAACGGTCCGTGATCCACGCGGCCAACGCCGAAGGCATCAAACAGATCGTGGATCAACAGTTTGAATTGGCCAACGCTGTGCTCGACGAAGGCCTCGTGCCGATCATTGAGCCAGAGGTCAACATCAACGCGCCTGACAAAGAGGCCTGCGAAGACATCCTGTTGGCAGAGCTGGCCGCAGCGCTGGACGGGTTGCCCGAGGGCCGGGACGTCATGCTGAAGCTGACACTGCCCAGCCAGAATGACCTGTATGCCCCGCTCGTTGCGCACCCACGAACCATGCGGGTCGTGGCGCTCTCCGGTGGCTACAGCCGCGATGAGGCCAATGCGCGCCTCGCGGCAAATGCTGGCATGATCGCAAGCTTTTCACGCGCACTGACCGAAGGCTTGTCTGCAGGCCAGTCCGATGAGGATTTCAACGCAGCCATCGCCGCGGCAATCGACAGCATCCACGCAGCCTCCACCACCTGAGGCCGGCCTACACCTGTCAGACACGCGCGGGGCCTCGATCCCGCGCGTGTCGCCCCCGCAATCGCAGCAGATATGCGCACGTCTATTGCGCAAGTCCGAAAGATTTTATCCTTTTGGGACAAGGGGGATTCACAAAGCTCTTCAACTGTGACACTGTCTGTGAAACGGGACGCAGATCCCACACGGGCACGCGCCAAATTCGGCGCAGTTTTTGAGACAGGCATTTCTCCATGGCGGCATCTTTCGTACGCCCCAATCTTGGAACCGCCGCGTTTTACGCGGTGATGGTCACCTTGGCGACCTATTTCACCTTTGCCGCTGTGCAAGGGGATTATGGCCTGTTTCGCCGCGTTGAAATCACAGCCGAAACCCATGTTCTGACAGAACAACGAGACGCACTGCAGGCCGAACTGGCGCGGCTGGAAAACCTCACCCAACGCCTGTCAGACACGTCCCTTGATCTGGATTTGCTCGATGAACGGGCGCGCGCGGTGCTCGGCCATCTGCACGGCAACGAAATTATCATTCGATAACAGAGCTCTAATTCTGTAGAACGGCTGCCCTTCGGCGATCTTACAAGATTTTCACACCGGACAGGTGACATTCTTGAACGCTTGGTCTAGAATTAGTTTAACGTTAAACGACATTTACTTCGGGAGGGAAAGATGGCTGCAAAACGCACCACGAAGAAGCCCAATGTCTCTGCAGAGGAACTTCTGGGCTACTACCGGGAAATGCTCCTGATCCGTCGTTTCGAAGAAAAAGCCGGACAGCTTTACGGCATGGGGCTGATCGGGGGCTTTTGCCATCTCTATATCGGTCAGGAAGCGGTTGTTGTGGGGCTTGAGGCCGCCGCAGAAGAGGGGGACAAGCGAGTCACATCCTATCGGGACCACGGCCATATGCTGGCCTGTGGCATGGATCCTAACGGTGTGATGGCAGAACTGACAGGCCGCATCGGGGGCTATTCCAAAGGCAAGGGCGGCTCGATGCACATGTTCTCGAAGGAACGCCATTTCTACGGCGGCCACGGGATTGTGGCCGCGCAAGTGCCCATTGGCGCGGGCCTGGCCTTTGCGGACCAGTATCAGAAGAACGGCCGGGTCACCTTTACCTATTTCGGTGATGGGGCGGCCAATCAGGGTCAGGTCTACGAGACATACAACATGGCGATGTTGTGGAAACTGCCCGTCATTTTCGTCATTGAGAACAACCAGTACGCCATGGGGACATCCGTGACGCGGGCCACCAAATCGCCCAACCTGTGGGAACGTGGGGCCGCCTATGGCATCCCCGGTGAAGAGGTCGACGGCATGGATGTTCTGGCGGTGAAGGCGGCAGGGCAGAAGGCCGTCGCCCACTGCCGCGCGGGCAAGGGCCCCTATATTCTTGAAATCAAAACCTACCGCTATCGCGGCCATTCCATGTCGGATCCGGCCAAGTACCGCACCCGCGATGAAGTTCAAAAAATGCGCGAAGAACGGGATGCGATCGAACATGTGCGCCAGTTGCTATTGACCGGAAAGCACGCAACAGAAGACGACCTCAAGGCAATCGACAAAGATATCAAGAAGATCGTCAATGACGCCGCTGAATTCTCGAAGGAAAGTCCGGAGCCTCCTCTGGAAGAGCTTTGGACGGACATTCTTGCAGACGCACCGGAGGGGAACTGATCATGGCGATAGAAATTTTGATGCCAGCCCTGTCCCCCACCATGGAAGAAGGCACTTTGGCCAAGTGGTTGGTCAAGGAAGGCGATACGGTCGCGTCCGGGGATATCCTCGCGGAAATCGAAACCGACAAGGCCACGATGGAGTTCGAAGCGGTGGATGACGGCACGATCGGGCAGATCCTTGTGGCGCAGGGCACCGAAAACGTGAAGGTAAATGCTCCGATTGCCACGCTCTTGGTCGACGGACAAACAGCGTCCCCTGCCCCGTCGGCGGCGCCTGCCGCTGCAGAACCAAAAGCTGCCGCACCAGCACAGGAGCCTGCGCCCGCCATAGCGGTAACGCCCGTGGCCGTCGTTGTGCCCGAGGATCCGGAAATCCCGGCGGGCACCGAAATGAAGGCCACCACCGTGCGCGAAGCGCTGCGCGATGCAATGGCAGAGGAAATGCGCGGGGACGACACTGTTTTCGTTATGGGCGAGGAAGTTGCGGAATATCAGGGCGCCTACAAAGTGACCCAAGGCCTGCTTGACGAGTTTGGCGCGCGCCGCGTGATCGACACGCCCATAACAGAGCACGGCTTTGCCGGGCTGGGTGTCGGGGCCGCCTTTGGCGGTCTGCGCCCAATCGTCGAGTTCATGACATTCAACTTCGCCATGCAAGCGATTGACCAAATTATCAATTCAGCTGCAAAAACCCTGTATATGTCCGGCGGCCAGATGGGCTGTCCGATCGTGTTCCGAGGCCCCAACGGCGCAGCGGCCCGCGTGGGTGCTCAGCATTCGCAGGACTATGCGGCGTGGTATGCGCATATTCCCGGCCTGAAAGTCGTGATGCCCTACTCTGCAGCTGATGCGAAAGGCTTGCTAAAGGCCGCGATCCGGGATCCGAACCCCGTGATCTTCCTTGAAAATGAAATTCTTTACGGCCGTTCATTCGAAGTCCCGCAGATCGCAGATCACACCCTGCCGATTGGCAAGGCCCGCGTCTGGCGGGAAGGCACAGATGTCACCCTGATCAGCTTTGGCATCGGGATGCACTACGCGCTGGAGGCCGCAGACGCTCTCGCACAGGACGGGATCTCGGCGGAAGTCGTGGATTTGCGCAGTTTGCGCCCGATCGATTACGACACGGTTTTGGCCTCGGTGCGCAAAACAAATCGCGCGGTCACGATAGAAGAAGGTTTCCCCGTGGGCGCGATTGGCAACCACCTGTCGGCCCATATCATGACCCACGCCTTTGATTGGCTCGATGCGCCTGTGTTGAACTGCACAGGCAAGGATGTCCCCATGCCCTATGCGGCAAATCTTGAGAAACTGGCTCTGGTGACCACGAAAGAGGTGATCGAGGCCGCTAAAGCGGTAACCTACCGATGACAGGCGCTTTGCTTCTGAGCCCCGCGCACGCAGTGAAAGGACACAGCGATGGCCACTGAGATCCTGATGCCCGCCCTGTCGCCCACGATGGAGGACGGCACGCTCGCAAAATGGCTTGTGAAAGAGGGGGATAAGGTCTCTGCGGGTGATCTGCTGGCAGAGATTGAAACAGACAAAGCGACGATGGAATTCGAAGCTGTCGACGAGGGCACAATCGCCCGCTTGCTCGTGGCGGAGGGTACGGAGGGTGTGAAGGTCAATGCGCCGATCGCCCTGCTGGCCGACGCAGACGAAGATATCGACGCGGCATCGGCCCCTGCCTCTGCACAAGCTGTGGAAGCCGCTCCAAAAGAGGTAGTCGCCGCACCTGCAGAAGCCCATGGGACGGGCTCCAAAAACGCTGCACCAGCGCCCACCAGCCCTGCAGGCGAACGGGTGTTTGCAACTCCGCTTGCCCGTCGTATCGCTGCCGACAAAGGGATTGATCTCTCCACGCTCACAGGCACCGGGCCAAATGGCCGGATCATCAAGCAGGATGTCGAGACAGCCGAAAATCTCCCCGCGTCGGCCCCGAGTGGCAGCACAGCTGCAGTTGCGCAACCGGCTGCTGTGACACCATCGCCCGCCCCTGCTCTGGCAGCCAGCCACGTGGCTGCACTCTATCAGGACAGGCCATTCGAGGCCGTCCCCCTGAACGGGATGCGCAAGACAATTGCGGCACGCCTGAGCGAAGCCAAACAAACCGTTCCGCATTTTTACCTGCGCCGCTCGGTGCGGCTGGATGCCTTGCTGTCTTTGCGAGCTGAGTTTAATGCCCAATTGGCTGATGCCGGTATCAAACTCTCAGTGAATGATTTTGTGATCAAGGCCTGCGCGCGCGCTCTGCAACAGGTTCCTGCGGCAAATGCGGTTTGGGCTGGGGATCAGGTATTGCAGTTCACAGCCTCTGATGTGGCCGTCGCCGTGGCCATCGAGGGCGGGCTTTTCACACCGGTCTTACGCGATGCAGATAGCAAGTCTCTGTCAGCCCTGTCAGGGGAAATGAAAGACCTCGCAGCCCGCGCGCGCACAAAGTCTCTCGCACCCGCGGAATACCAGGGAGGGAGCTTCGCAATCTCAAATCTCGGCATGTATGGGATTGAGAATTTCGATGCGATCATCAATCCACCCCATGCAGCAATCCTCGCGGTAGGTGCTGGAACAAAACAGCCAGTGGTAGGTGCAGACGACACGATCGAGGTGGCGACCGTCATGTCCCTTACCCTGTCGGTCGATCACCGCGTTGTTGACGGCGCCTTGGGCGCAGAACTGATGGCCGCGATAACATCCAATTTGGAGAACCCGCTCACAATGCTGGTCTGAACCCCGCCCCAGTTCTTCTGAGCTACCATGCCCCAGCATGACGCTCATGCGGATGTTGGATTTCGAGCCTCACGCCGGAGCGCGAATGGACTTACCGCTTTACCAAGAACGCCGCACAAGCCACGCGTAGACTGTGCGCTCGACACGCAAGAAAAAACCAAACGGCCTGCTGATGGTTCACTCAGTTTGGCGCAGCCCGACAAGAGGCCTAGAGCCCACTGCTTTCTGACAACAACTGGTCCATCGTTTGCGAAGGCTGCGCACAGCCTGCCTCACCCACGATCCGTGCCGGCACCCCGGCCACCGTTTTGCAGGGAGGAATATCCTCCAGCACAACCGAGCCGGCGGCGATCCGTGAACAATGGCCCACGGTGATATTGCCTAGCACCTTGGCACCCGCACCGATCAGCACCCCATCCGCAATTTTCGGATGGCGGTCACCGTCCTCTTTCCCTGTACCCCCAAGGGTAACGGAATGCAGCATGGAAACGTTGTCGCCAACGACAGCCGTCTCACCGATGACGATGGAGTGCGCATGATCGATCATGATGCCTTGACCAATGCGTGCAGCCGGGTGGATGTCCACGCCAAACATCTCGGAGGTGCGCATCTGAAAGAACTGGGCAACGTCCTCGCGCCCCTGACGCCACAGCCAATTCGCGACGCGATAGGCCTGGATCGCCTGAAAACCCTTGAAAAATAGGATTGGTTGTAAAAACCGGTGACAAGCTGGATCGCGATCATGCACCGCAACGATATCGGCCCGTGCCGCGTCGTTCAGGCTTGGATCTGCCTCAAAGGCAGCATCAGCTATGTCGCGAATGATTTGTTCGGACATTTCGCTGGACGCGAGCTTCAACGAAATTCTGTAGGCAAGTGCTTTTTGAAGCGTCTCATGGTGCAGCAGACTGGTATGTACTACCCCCCCCAACAGGGGTTCGGCGCGCACCGCCTCATCGGCTTCGCGTAAGATGCGATCCCATACAGGATCCAGCTGAACTGGTTTTGCCTGACTTTTGGTAGCCATCGGAATGCTCCTATCCTGCTTGCCGTTTACAACAGATAGGAGGTCCATGTCATCTTGAAAGACCTGTTTTCATCAGGTGGGTTCTGAAAGCCACTTAGCTGATAGATATGGCTTGTCCGTTATCAAATGAAGTGGTCCGATTGAGCTGACTGCGTTGAGGACGGCCTGGCTCATCGATTGTGATCCTATGCGGCGCGCCCGAGATTGAGCAAGCGTCGCTGTTTCATTGTTC